>ULYV01043805.1_pt1 | contig 17763 bp, 6 predicted proteins | sample 1962461 | NCBI WGS metagenome assembly ULYV01 (sample SAMEA4835871, study PRJEB28245) | human gut metagenome | biome: gut microbiome; material: fecal sample | place: Denmark | collected 2008 | reverse complement strand
GTCCGCAGATTAGTACATATATCTCAGGTTAGTGGCGTTTTTTGAAAGGTAAATGTCAGTGCAGTTGTACCGATACACTCACGAAAATATTAATTCCTTGTCGTTGCGGAAAATGTTTTAGGCAGTGCCTGGCAATATATTTCACTTGAACGGTGTCTGTAGGGCGCCGGTTTTTTGTATTATGAGCCGCATTTATGACCGTTCGTGCCGTTATAACAACCGTTCGTGCCAAAAAGTTGAAAATGAAAAGCGAATGAGTTATGATATAATTATAAAATTATAAGGGGAGAGGTATGCTCATCTGCGTTTACGATACCGTAAACGAGGCGGAGATACTGAAAGCGAAAATAACACAGATCGCAACGGCGGCATATCGAAGAATTGCCTACAGGGTATGTCAGAGGTATGAGAGCTTTGTGAATGAGTGTAAGACGGCTGACCTTATAATCGTGCTTGCCGACGGAGCGGACGGTATGGAGGGTGTTATTGCGGCGAAGAATGCCGACAGGGATACGCCTGTAATATGGCTGTCGGACGATGAGGGATTCGGGGCGCAGTCATACAGGCTTGGCTGTACCTATTTCCACAAGAAGCCGATACCGCTTGAAAAGCTCAAGGAGGCACTGCATAAGTGCAGGTGCATGGCGTAAGCACGGGTAAATCTACAGGAGGAAAAACATGAAGAAAAAATTTGTACGGCTCATAAGTGCGGTGCTGTCTGCGGCAATGACGCTGACGGCTGTACCGTTATCGGCATTTGCCGAGGGCGAGGGACATACGCATGACGGCGAGAGCAATGTCATCACGACACCGCTTGATTTCAGAGAAAAGACGGCGGACGAAAGCGGTGACGGCTGGAGCTGGGATTATGACACAAAGACGCTGACGCTTGACGGAGTGAACATTCAGGCGACAACAGACAGTATGAGCGTCGTAACAGTCCCCGACGGTACGGAGATAGTGCTGAACGGTAACAATACTATCGTACAGACCGATACCCTCGAAAGCGATACATACGTTCTCAGTGCCGTAAATAATAAAGAGGTCAATTGTGACGGCACAATGACGATCAGCGGCGACGGTGTGCTGAATGCAGAGAACCGCTCTACAGACAGTATGGCACGCTCTCTCGGCGGATCAATAATCCTGAACGGCGGTACAGTAAACGCAACAGGTACTGTAAAGACAAATTCGCTTGAAATACATAATGACGGTGTGCTGAACGCAAATGCGACAACTGCATCTTTTGAGGGTGTGGCTGTCAATGTCAGCGGCGGCATTACTGTTGACGGCAACGGCAGTCTTACTGCAGTAGGTTGTGCTAATGAATCTACGTTAAACAGTGCAATATTGCTTACCAGTAATTTCGGTGACAAAATTTCCGTCAGCGAAAACGGCAGTATTACTGTGCCTGAAGGCAATGCAGCAAGAGTCGGAATATACTACAGCGGAAACAACGGCGACGGAATGGATGCCGAAATAAGCGGCGGTAAGGTCACTGCTTACGGTGCTAAGTATGGCATTTACAAAGTAAACCTTATAATGAGCGGTACAGGCTCGGTATATACTACGGGCGGTTCATACGCTATCGGTCAAACTTTACCGGCAATAGACGAGAATGAATTTGTAATAAAGGGCTCGACCGAGTTCAAGGCTTCGGAAAGTGCTGTGACAGGCGAGGTCAAGTATAACAGCGGCTATTATGAGATTGGCGGAGCGGACGCTAAGACGGTAGTTATAAAGCCTGATACTTCTCCCCGTATAATACTCGGAAAGCAGACAGGAATATTCAAGACGGAAGAGTATGAAATAATTGAAGGCATGACTGATACCAAGCTCAAGGGTACGGTTTACTTTGATATTACTCTGAAGAATATGAGCGATGAAGAGTTTGCAGACGCAAGAGGCTATTTCGGCGGCGATGAACCCGATTTATCAGCAAGCATAATCAAGACCGATTACGGCTGGGTGTGCATGGTCTGCGATACCGAGTTTTCGGTTACATACGACACTGATAATACTCTTACAATACAGTGCGGAGATATTGTATCCAATACCGTTCAGGTAAAGTCGAATGCAAACCGTTTCAACAAGGTTACACAGGGTGACAACACAAACAGAACGGTTTTCTATACAAACACTTCGCAGGAAGAGAAGGACAATTACAAGCTTGTAAGCACCTATACGGTTGACAGTGAAAGCATAAGCTATAACTGGTACAGTACGAACAGTGCATATAGTGCAGATGAGCTCGGTGCGGCAGTATCCGGAAGCAACGGCGAATTCAAGCTTGCGGATAATATTCCTGCCGGAAATTATGTTCTGTATTGCGATATAACCTATTCAGACGGTGACAGCACAGAAACTGTTACAGAAAAATTTACATTTACATATAAAGAATGTGCACATGAAAACGGTTATTCCGACGGTAAATGCACAAACTGCGGAGCGTTATGTGATCACAGCAATATTGATATTGACACGGGTAAGTGTAACAAGTGTGAGCATCAGTTTGTTGCTACAATCAGCACAGACGGCAATGCGCCGACAGGCTATGACACGCTCGCAGACTGCCTTAACAGCATTACTGCCGATACCGGAAACTATGTTAAGATCTATCAGGATATCGGCGATGCATCGGCAACTGCAACTTTAGATACTATAGATGTAAAACACAATGTTATGATCGACCTTAACGGTCACAAGCTGAACAATATCAAGCTTGAGGTCAACAAAGACGTCACGCTTACATTAACCGGCACAGAGGGCAGTTATGTTGACCAGGTGTATGTTTGCAAAGGCGGATCATTCATAATTGACAGCGAAGCAAATGTAGAATTTGATACAATTTTTGCTGAGGCAGGTACAAGGTTCACTGTAAGTGACGGTGCAAATGTAACTGTGAGATATTTGGCTGTAAAGGAATCTTTAAGCAATGAAGGAAATGCAACATCTGTAAAGCTTGCTACGGGAATGAAGATTACTGAGATGTTGGCGTATGATCTGGACAACAGCAGCCCGTTATCAGAAAACATAATGCTTAAAAATCTGCTTTCGGATAATCAGATGCTGAAATACGAGAGCAGTAGCAAGATTATTAATCTTTATTACGGAGCAACCCGTATAATTATAAACAGCAAAACATACGGCTACGGCACAATTACTGTTGTAGAGCATACTGACGCTGACCACAAATACGGCAGTGGAACAGGCAAGTGCGAGGAGTGCGGAAAGCCCTGCGAGCATGGCGGTGATATAAACACGGACACCGGCATCTGCTCAATCTGCGGTGCGGTTGTGTCTGTCGCACTCTATACAGACAAGAACGGAAGCTTAAAGTATGTAGATACCGATGAGCTTCACTCTTTACTGAATGAATACAACGGAAGCGGTACGATAAAGCTGTTTAAGGATTATGATAATTCAAAAGCTCAGTATGACTTATACGGAGAACTTACAATTGACTTAAACGGACGCAGATTAAATATCCGGAGTATTACTCCTTGCAAAAACGGAAAGCTTACAATCAAAAACAGCGGCAATCCGGTTATGCTCGGTTGTAATGTATATCCGACAAACGACGCTTCATACGCCGGCGGTACGCTTATAATAGACGGCGATGTAGTTTTGGACACTTCGATCTATGTATATGATTCGAGTACGGTTATACTGAAAGACGGTACATATCCTGCCGGACTTTATGCAAGGGACAGCAAGACATTATATGATATGCTCGGAGAGGGTAAGGCTTTCTTCAAGACTGACGGAACTCTTTTCAACGCAAGCGTTAAGGAAATATCAAGCAGTGTAACGCTGATAGTCAAAGACCACAGCCATACCTATGTTGACGGCAAGTGCGGCTGTGGATATGTATGCACTCACAGCGATGTTGACAGCGAAACGGGCAAGTGTACAGAGTGTGAATATCAGTATGCGGCTGTTATCGTAAAGGATGGGGCTGTAGCTTCCGTTTATAAGGAAACTGAGATGGAGGCGGCTTTTGAAGCGGCTGACAGTGACGCAAACACCGGCTGTACATTAAGAGTATACAAGAATTATACAGGCAGCTATACAACACTCAGCGGTAAGTTCACGCTGTGGATCGCTGAGAAAGCCAATGTAGGTACGTTAACTGTTTCGGGAGATATAACCGTTACGGGATCGGGAAAAAATAATCGTATTTATGGCGATTTCAATGTAGCGGCCGGCGGTAAGCTGACATTTGACGAAAAATGCGGCGCTATGGGAACTGTGTCGGTAGGTGCAGGTACATTTGACTGCTATAGTACATTTTCTATAACACTCAATATAAACGATGCAAGCAGTGACGTAATTCTTCACGGCGGAGCTTTCAAAACAATATGCTATAACGGCGGCGGGGACAGAGCAAACGCAGAAATACTGACTTTGTTGGCTGAGAACCGTATGTTTATGAAGTCTCCCAATCCTGAGCCGATAGACGGCTCAAAAACACTGTTGAAAGACGGTTTTGCAACAACTGTTATTGTAATACCACATGAAGGTCACAGTTACGACAGCACAACGGGCAAGTGTACGATTTGCGGTAAGCGGTGCGGTCATACGGATGTTGACAGCAAAACAGGTGTATGCTCTACCTGCGAATATCAGCTTACTGCGGGCGTTTCGGGCGTGGGAACAGCGAAGTATTTCGATAATATAGACGACGCTTTTACTGCGGCATTATCGGAGGAAAACAGCGGCTGTACGCTGACATTGTATAAGGATTGCTCGCTTTCGACGTCCGCAACAATCACCAATGCAACGGTTACTGTCGATGTGAACGGATATTCACTCGGCGGAGAGGCGGATATAAGTGTAAATGACGGTGGTGTGCTGTACCTTAAGGACAGCAGGAAAAGCACCAACAGCGGATGCATAGACGCACCTTTTAGTGTAAACGGCGGTACGCTTATAAACGGTACTGCAGACGGCGGCAGTTCAGCCGCAGATGTACTCAATTTAGTCATTAACAGTGCTAAGTGTGTCGAAATATACGGCGGCATATTTGAGAATGTTTATATTGCACACGCAAGCGGTGTAGCTTTATACGGCGGAAGGTACAACACCATCTGCGGCGAGGAAAGCAACAGCACACCTGTAAACACTCTGCTTGCAAAGGGTTATGCATTTGCGACCGTACAAGAATTCACAACTCTCCCCGAAAGTATAGTTGACGGCAGTGCGAAGACAATCGGCGGAAGACTTACAAATGTCACAGTTGTAGCGCATACTCATACATACACCGAAACAGAGACAAAGTGTGCGTGCGGTGCTGTGCTTTATGCAAAGGTGACATCAGCCGACGGTACTACTTACGAGTATTTTGACAGCATCGATGAAGGCTTATTATATGCCGATAAGGCTGAAAACAAGGGCTGTGTTTTCACTCTTGTAACAAGCGGTAAGATCAATAGTGGGGTTAGGCTGTCAAACGGTCAGTTTACTATTACCACAAGTAATTATGGTACTATCTATGATTACAACCAGACAATAACTATTGACGGTGCAGATGTTATTGCTGAAGGTTATATGTTCATCAGGTGCAAGGTTAATGTGAAGAGCGGATCTCTTACATTACCTGAGGGCTCAAGCGCCGGATTTGATAGTATTGCTATATCAGGCGGTACCGTAACTGTCAGCGAAGGCGTCAATGTTGACAATCATGCGGGTGCTGATAATTTATTTGTAAGCGAAGACGCAACTGACGCAAAGCTTACTATAGGCGGCGGTACTTACGGCCGTATCGTTCTCGGACAGCATAAATTTAAGGACGTGCTTGCAAGCGGTGTGCGTGTGATAAGCTACGACAATCCGACAGATCCGACTGCTGAGAAAACAGCAAAGGCTTTATTATACAGCGATATAGCCGAAAAAAATAATTTTGACTCCGAAAACAACACTGTAAGCTATTATCTGTTTACCAAGTGCGAGCATAAGAATGAGGACGGCAGTTATGCCTTTAATGAGGGCGGTATATGCAAATACTGTAACTCTGAGTTTGCCGCAAGCGTAAGCTATACGGTTGACGGAAGTGCAAAGACAGAGCTGTTCAGCAATATATGCGACGCTTTTGACAAGGCTAATGAGATAGGTACGGCTACAGTAACGCTGTATAAGGATATTACAGACAGCGAACGTACACAGGAGATTACCGTTATGGGCAATGTAACGCTTGAACTGAACGGTAAAACACTGGGTGGTCGTTATGGCATAGCGCGTATATCGGTATCTGACGGTGGCACGCTTACTGTAAACGGCGATGGCAATATGGATACACCTATTTACGTTAATGAAAACTCAAAATTAGTCATTAACGGCGGTGGATACTTCAATTCTGTGTCAGTTAAAAAAGGAGGCAACGCAGAAATAGGCGGCGGCACTATACAAGGTCTGTCCGTTCGCGGTAACGTAAAACTCAGCGGCGGTAAATTCAACGACATCGAGATATTTAACGGCAATCTTGAATCTGTTCTGGCAGACGGTTATGCGTATAAAAATGCTGACGGCACTTGGCTTTCGATTGATGAGCGTGAAAAAAATAGCTATTTTGGCGGTTCTATAGGAGCGTTATCCGTAGAAGAAGCGCCGATAAAGAGCGCAAGTATTGCGTGGGCAGACGAAGGAACGCCTGTTATATACCGTAACGGAGCGAAAAAATTGAAAGTCAATGTTACATGCGATGTGGCGGACACTTCAAAGCGGATAACCTATTCGGATTTCGTAAACGGCAATAATCGCAGTAAAGATTCTAAGCTTTCTGTTAACTGGTATATGGTATTCGGTTATAAAATCGGTGAGATTGTAGCGGAAGACGGTGAGGTTGAATATTACACTGTACTGAAGTGTGACGGATACGAATATAAGTCGAATGTGCTTAAGTTTACACTTGCGACCTGCTCGCACCCTGAGGATAGCTTTAATAACGAAACCGACGGTTTGGTATTCTGCGGTATATGTGATTTATTGATAGAAGCCGAGGTAGTAGATGCTGACGGCAAGTCGTTAGGCTATGCGGGTCTTAATAGAGCCATAAAGCTGGCGCAGGAGAACGAAGGCAGCACTGTAAAGCTGATTTCGGAAAGAGTACCTGCGTCCATTACCGTGACGGGCGGTAAGTTTACTGTTGACTTTAACGGTAAAGAGGCATATTATCAGTTCACTGTCAACGGCGGTGACGTGACTTTCACTTCTTCGGCAGTACAGGACGTGAGCAATCAAAATCTGCCAAGCGGAATCACAGTTAACGGAACTGACGCTGAGGTTACAATTGACGGTAAAATCAAGCTGGGAAGTGTAACAATATCAAGCGGTGCGCTTGCAGTAAACAGTGCCGAGAGTTATATTAAAGAACTGTCAATAAATGGCGGAAAGACTGTTGTAAACGGTGCAAATATTGATGCACTGAAAGCTAACGGCGGAGACACGGTCATCAATTATGTTACAGCCGATTCTTTAAGCGTGAATATCAACGGGTCCGGTAGCATCTCTATCGTAACCGGCGAGTTCGGCAGCACCACTTGCAAAACAGACAGCGGTTATACTTTAGGTATGGCAATTGCGAGTGGAAGCGTAGTTTTCGGTAATAGTATGAATGGCATTACTGTTTACACATACGAAGCTATTCAGACCATGACCAAAACCGATAGAATTTTTGTTGATAAGTGCGTTCATAAGGACGGAAGCGGCAGTTATGTGCTTGACGGAAATCCCTGTCCTTACTGCAATGAGGAAATCGTTGCAACTGTAAGCTATACGGACGGCGGAAGCGAAAATACGGATCTGTTCAGCGATATTTATGACGCTTTTGACAAGGCTAATGAGATAGGTACGGCTACTGTAACGCTGCAGAAGAACATCACGGACGATATTACAGATACGATAGCTGTTACAGGCAATGTTACGCTTGAACTGACGGTAAAAGGCTCTCACAACCCGGTACTGATGTATGGTATTCCATAGAAGTAACGAGCGGTAAGCTGACCGTTAACGGCAGTGGCTTAATAAAACGTGTTGCCGTTCGCAACGGCAGCAAGGCGGAAATCAACGGTGGTACTTTCTCTGACTTCATAATTAAAGACGGCGGTAACGCTGTAATTAAAGGCGGTCAATTCTACAGCTTACAGGTTTCAGGCGAAGGCAGAAACGTAGGACAGCTTCTTGCGGACGGCTATGCCTATAGGAGTATTATCGATTCCGGCATCTGGTCTACTATTGCAGAGCGTGAAAAGCAGGATATAGCTAATGTAGAAGTAAAGGAAGCGCCGATAAAGAGCGCAACGGCGACAGCAAATAAGACTGTGCTGTACCGCAACGGCGGAGGTGCACGGCAGATCTTATTTAACTTCAATGTTAATACAAGCGACGGATACACGATAAGCGATGCCAATAAGGTCACAGTCGGTTTATATGTAGGCGATACCTTAATAAGAGAGAGCGACTTCGGCGGAAATTCATATACGTTTGCAAATGCAGATGAAATTTCCGATACTGACGGCACTGTAAAGGCACATCTTGTTATCAAGTTAAACGGATACGAATATGTGACCGATGATGTCGAATTTGAAATAGCGACCTGTACGCATCCGTATGACGCATTAACGACAGACGAGCATGATTACTATTGTTGTTCGTTATGTGATGCCAGCATAAATGCGATACTTGTTAAAACAAACGGCGACAAGGCATGCTATACCGACAATGTGCCCGAAGCATTTGAAGCGGCACAGCTTGAGGAGAACAACGGCTGTACATTAGAATTATACAGAGGTGTGAACAGAGACTGTGAGATCACACAGGGCAGCTTTACCGTTTTATTCAAGAAAACGGGAAGTGCATCTGCTGTGATTAAAGTAAGCGGCGGAAATGTCAAGATCACGGGAGATGACGGCTGTACATTATCGAAGTATCCGGGAAGCTCGGTGGGATATCTCATAGCTGTAACGGGCGGCACGGTAACGTTTGATGACATAACTATCAATGATGACAGTATCAGCGTAAGCGGCGGCAAGACTGTTATAAACGGCGGTACTTATAATAAGCTGAGCGTCAGCGGAGGTACGGTCACTATAAACAGCGGTACATTCAGCAGCATAGATGTAAGCGCAGAGGGCAAGGCACTGAAAGATCTGCTCGGCGAGAACAAGGCGTTTACGACAAGCGACGGAAAGCTGTTTGACGCAAGCAAGGTTTCGGAAAGCGATATGTCACTTACGGTAATCGACCACAGCAAGCATGAGTATGACGAAAAAGGAAGGTGCGGCTGCGGTTATCAGTGTGCACACAGTGAGATCAATGCGGAAGGTGTATGCAACGAGTGCAATGCAAAGATGTATGCTGCAGTCACTGTAAAGAGTGAGACCGGAACAACGGTAAAATACTTTACAAAACTTACGGAAGCGTTTGAGTTTGCGGCAAAGAACGAAAACAAGGGCTGTACGCTGAAAATGCTCAGAGATTTCTTCGATAGAAATACTGACATTAACGTAAACGGCGGAAAACTTACTGTCGATATGAACGGCTTTGGTGTCTATTTCAATAGCTTTAACGGATCCGGAACCCAAATCACTATACGCAGTGACAGTAAGTGTACTTTTGGGGTTGAAAATGGATTTAGCATGGACGGCGGCACTGTTACTTTCTCGGGAGAGGTCAGCGTAGTTTGCCAGAATGTGAAATTAAATGCCACATATTTCTCCTCCTATGTTGAAACGCTGAAAATTGACACGCTGATTTTAGAAGACGGTGTTCTGCTTAAACAGCTGGCAAGTATCACGAATGCTAATATCGCTAATATAGACTGCTCAAGTGAAATTTATCTTTATCAAATTTTAGCGAGCGGCAGCCGTGTCGATTCTCAGCTGTACAGCGATCTGAAAGCAAACGCTTCGTCAAACTTCGATAACGTAAGAATAATAAGATGCGACCACCCGGACGGTGTGGGCAGAGATAACCGTTGCATATACTGCAATTCATTGATCGCTGCAAGCGTAAGCTATACCGAGAACGGAGCGGAAAAGACAGAATATTTTGTTAAGGAAGATCTGGGAAAGGCGTTTGCCAAGGCAAACAGCGTTGCAATTGCAACAATAACAATGCTGATGTCTTCCGCTTATGATACAGACTACCTCCCTGTTACAGGTGATGTTACACTTATTGCAAATGGCGATAACGCCATCTTGTATAATACAGTAAAGGTCGCCGATGGCGGTAAGCTGACACTTAGAGGCAACGCCAATATTTTCGCTGTAATTGCCGAGCCGGGCTCCAGGTTGACTGCCGAAGAAGCCACAAGAATCGCATATCTCACCGTAAACGGCGGAGATGTTAAGCTCAGCGGCGGACAATATGATAACATTACGGTAAAAGATGGCAAGATAACAGATATTCTCGGCAACGGCTATGCGTATAAGAAAACAGAGGGCGGTGCATGGCTGACGCTTAAAGAACGTGAGGTGTCGGAAGCAAGCGGTGTTACCGTTGCTAAGGCACCGATAGTACAAGCAACGCTTAGCACAGAAATAAACAAGCTGTATCGCAACAGCAACGCAAACCCCACGCTGAAGTTCAACCTTGCTCTTGCTCACGGCTCGAACCTGAACGACTCGTATGTAAGTAAGAGATACGGTATAAACTCCTATGTAAGCGGAGATATAATTTATAGCAGCTTAAGCGCACTTGTAAAGGACGCTAAATTGTCGGCAGACGAAATAATTGATAAGGCGGGCAACAGCGTTGCTGCCAAGATATACTTCGTAGTTATTACCGATGACGGCTATGAAATAAAGTCGAACACTGTAAGCATAGACCTTGTTGACTGTGATCATTCTCAGGTGGTCGATCCTACAGCGGACAAGGAAACCGCAGGTAATATTACCGAGCCGACATATTGCGAGATATGCGAGAGCAAGTTCAATGCAAAGATAACAAAGGGCGACGATGTCAGGTATTATAACGATCTTGACGAGGCTGCGAAAGACGCTCAGAAGAGCGAAAACGAGGGCTGTACCTTATATCCGCTTTATAACAAGAACGGATACGGCGGTCAGTTAGTCATAACCGAAGGTAACTTCACGCTCAAGTACGCAGTTCGTACAGCGTTCTCACGTCCGATCATCATAAACGGCAAGGCAAAGCTGACGGTTACGGGACGTTGTGCGGTGACAGCGTTTGAGAATCAAGACGCATTCATAGTGAGGGGCGGTGATGTCACATTTGACGGGCTTGCAACAGGCAGCAATGTGACCATAAACGGCGGAAATGTTACAATGGCCGCAAACAATATAAATTGCCTTACTATAAACGGCGGTAATGTATCCATTTCGTCAGGTGGGTTTGCCGAAATCGTAACTACGGTCAGTGATAAGGTGATAGCCGATTATATCGATCACGGCTTCTGGGTACAGGACAGAGGAACAAAAGAGTGGATAGATATATACAGTCTTAATAAGGCAACGGCATCATCGACAAACGGACTTACGGTACGGTTGTGTCCGATGCAGATAATCAAGCCGATTGATACTGTATATTACACCAACGGCTATTATCCAGGCGACATACCGTCACTTCAAATAAATGCAGAGCCGTGGTATTCAAACGAGGTTGACGCAAAAGTTGCTTATCAGTGGTTCGCCATTGATGAAAACGGCTACGAAACAGTGATAGAGGGCGCTACAGACAGAAAGCTGTCGCTCGAAAATCTCACAACGGGCAGGTACTACTGCCGTCTTACCTACAGCAATGCTGCAACTGCGGGAGTTTCGATGAAGTCGGACGTTGTAACGGCTACGATAACCGAATGTGAGCATTCCGGAGGAGAGGCTACCTGCACCAAAAAGGCAAAGTGTGAAATATGCGGTGCGGAGTATGGCGAACCTCTCGGTCACGACTATGTTGTAATCAAAGTAGTTGAGCCTGACTATCGCAACGAAGGCTACAGCGTATTTGAATGCACAAGATGTAAGGATTCATATATCGGAAACCGTGTTCCCGTAAAGCCTATTCCCGATGTGGAAGAAATAGCGGTTGAAAAGACGACATACAATGAAGTCGATATAAGCTGGAAGAATATAAGCGGCGTTGACGGATATTATGTCGAATGCTATGTCGGCAATCAGTGGAAGCAGATCGGCTTCAGCACGGACGGCGACAGAGTAGCGGCAAAGCTGAGCGGTCTTTCTGCAGGCCTTAAATATAAGGTAAGGATAGCGGCTTATGCAGGAAGATTCACCGCCAAATTCAGATGTTTCTATGTTGATACTGTTCCTTCTCCCGTATGGAATATAAATACGGTGAAGGCTACCGATGAAACGGTAAGAATAAGCTGGAGCAGAAACGCCAGAGCGGACGGCTACAAGGTAGAGTGGTACATTAATAATCAGTGGTCCGTAAAGACTGTTACCGGCAACAATAATATATCGGCGGTTATAGACGGACTTTGTGCAGGAACACGATATAAAGTAAGGGTAAGCGCATATAAGGGCGACCTTTACAGTCCGTATACATATGGCTATATCGATACGCTCCCGTCAAAAGTTACGGGTATTACGAAGACAGTAACATCTTCTTCGTTTACGCTTAAATGGGATAAGAACGAAAGTGCGGACGGTTATACCGCTCAGTACTATGCAGACGGTAAGTGGAATGAAAAGACGCTGACCGGCAATAACAAAACTACCGTTACAATAGGCTCGCTTAAGGGCTACAAAACCTACAAGGTCAGAATAAAGGCTTATAAGGGTGAGCTTGAGAGTGCATTCGACGATATTTATATCACTACCGCTCCGACAAAGGTCAGCGGTCTTAAGGTAAAGAGCGCAGTTGACTCAAAAGCAGTAGTTATATGGAATGCGGATGCGAACGCTGACGGATATAACGTAGAATATTATATCGGCGGTAAGTGGGTCAAAAAGACCATAACCGATAATAAGACAGCAAAGGCTGTGCTTGGCGGACTTACACCTTACATCACATATAAAGTAAGGGTAAGAGCGTATAAGGACAATCTGTACGGCGATTACAGCTATACTACGGTTACTGCAGTGCTTTCACCGGTAACCAATATCAAGGTTGTATCGGCAAAAAGAAACTCGATAACCGTTAAGTGGGGTAAAAATGCCAGTGCAGACGGATATAAGGTTGAAATTTACAAAGGCGGCAAGTGGGTCAAAAAGACGTTAAAGGGCAGTACGAATGCTACTGTCACTATTGGCGGACTCAGGGCCGGAAGCGTGTATAAGGTAAGGATTGCGTCTTATAAGGGTGCAAATACAAGCACTTATACTTATGCAAATGTGAAGACAGCCAAATAAGCTGACAGTAAAAAAAGAGAACACCGGGCGACCGGTGTTCTTTTTTGTGTATCAGATGCGTTTTTACTATAAGAACAAACTGAGCCGTAAGCAAGAGTGCTTACGGCTCGATTTGCATAATTATAACGTTAATATCCGCCGGTAACGTAACCTTAGCCGAACTGAAACAGCCGGAACGGCGAATTTGGTGTGGCTCACAGCCGCCGCTTACTTGAAGTATCTGTTCAGCAGACCCTCGAAAGCCTTACCGTGACGGGCTTCGTCCTTAGCCATCTCGTGAACTGTGTCGTGGATAGCGTCAAGATTTAACTGCTTTGCTCTCTTTGCGAGGTCAAGCTTGCCCTGTGTAGCGCCGTGCTCTGCGGCAACTCTCTTTTCGAGGTTTTCCTTAGTCGATGCACTTACAACATCGCCTAAAAGCTCTGCAAACTTTGCAGCGTGTTCAGCCTCTTCCCAAGCTGCCTTTTCGTAGTAAAGACCTACCTCGGGGTAACCTTCTCTGTGAGCGGCTCTTGCCATAGCGAGATACATACCTACCTCTGTGCATTCGCCCTCAAAGTTAGCCTTTAAACCTGCAAGAATCTCTTCATCCTCAACTGCCTTTGCAATGCCTACCTTGTGCTCGTCTGCAAATACAAGCTTTTCGCTTTCCTTAAGCTCTATGAACTTGCTGCCGGGAACCTTGCACTGGGGGCAGAACTCGGGAGGTGTATCTCCCTCATGAACGTAACCGCATACCGGACATACCCACTTTTTCATAGTAAATTACCTATCCTTTCATAGTGATAAAATCATTATTTTCTTATTGTTTTTAGCGAAATCAGTAATGTTTACTGATTTGTTGATTTTATTATAACCGATACTTCGGCGTTTGTCAAGAGGTTTTTGAAAATTTTTTTGGGGAAATTGGGTTAGTGGGGGTTATGTAACAAAATTCAAATGCTCTGCTTGTGAATAGTCAAGCGCAGAGTGCTTGACAAACGTGGAAATATATGATAGAATATCTTGTGCGCACAAACGAAAATAAGCATTAAGTTATTCAGAAAGGAAAAAAACATGAACGAAAAAGAGAAATCAACATATTATGAATCTTTTTTAGCCGAATTATTATTAGAGTTAGCAGAGTCTCCGTATGCTATGCTAAAAACTGTATATGAGCAATATTTTGAGAAATTATATTCCCATATTTTAAATTTTATTGCAGATAACCATTCCCCGGAATTTGCCAAGCACGTTGAAGGCTATGACCGCTTTCCTGCAAAAAATAGAAAACACGGCGAAATGGGTCTATATATCGCTCTTGTTGTAGGGACAGAAGGGGTCATGGAAAAAGGTGATAATCTTTCCAGCAAGTGTATCGTACTCGTCCCGCAAGAGGAGGTGACCTATGTAATTTACGAAATGGAAAAAAGAGGGGACGAGATGACGGTGGAATCGGTAAAAACTGAGCTGTTTTCGGAGCCAGATTTCGTAGAGCGTATTAAGGAAAAGATTTTTGCAATCTTCAGAGAAAAGATCGAACGCCTCGCACAGAATTGCCCGGGCTTTCAAATCCTGTATGACTTGCTTGACGATCCTATTGAAACTATAATAGAGGACTTAGAAATCGGCTATGAAATCGATTACTCAAATCTTGAGGAAAGAATCTCAGAGCTAATCGAATAAAGTGGGATTACCGTTTTCAGCCGAATAAATGCCTTTTGTGCCTTTTCGTTGCAATTGCCGAGAAAAACGATTATAATTAATATGTGAGAATATGGTTATAATTACGGCTAAGAGAAAAGGAGAGCTTATGAGAAAAACAAGTGAAAAGATATTACGGGCACTGCTTGCGGTATCGGTACTTGCAACGGCTGTGCTTTCAAGCGGTTGTCTTGACGATGAGGAGGAGATTTCCGACAGCACGGCAAGCGACAACAGGCAGACGAGTGACGGCGGCAATTCGGAAAGCAGTGAAGACAGTGATAATAAATATGAGGGAAGTGTTACGGGCAGTCGTGCGTCAAAGCTGACGTTCAGCGGCTCGGACGGGATAAGCATTGCAAGAAAACAGCGTGAAGCCGAAAAGCCTATGGGTGAGGACGGTACACAGACGGTATTCGTGTATATGTGCGGAAGCGACCTTGAAAGCGAGAACGGGCTTGCGAGCGGCGACATTGAGGAAATGATCGCAGGGTCAAAAAGCGAGAACGTGAAGTTCGTCATTCAGACGGGCGGTGCGGGAGCGTGGGCTGATACATACGGCATCTCTGCCGAAAAGACACAGCGTTATGTTGTAACGGGCGGAGAAATAAGCCTTGTCGAAGAAAAAGAATCTGTCAATATGGGCAAGGAGGATGTGCTTGTCGATTTTCTCGGCTGGGGTATAGAAAACTATGCGGCGGCTAAAATGGGGCTTATCTTCTGGAACCACGGCGGAGGAAGTATAAGCGGCGTGTGCTTCGACGAGCTTAACGAGAACGATTCGCTGTCGCTTGAGGAGATAGACACTGCGCTTACATCAATATACGATAAGATGACGGATAAGTTTGCGTTCATCGGCTTTGACGCTTGCCTTATGGCAACGGTCGAAACGGCGAATATGCTTGTTCCGCACGCTGACTATATGTTTGCGTCTGAGGAAACGGAGCCGGGCTACGGCTGGGATTATACCGAGATAGCAGGCTTTATGGAAAGCAATCCGACAGCGGATACAGCCGAACTCGGAAAGACGGTCGCTGACAGCTTTATGGCATCGTGCGAGGCTATCGGTGCAGGCGGCGAGGCTACGCTTTCGATAACGGATCTCAGCCGAATAGACGAACTTGTAAAGGCGGTGAATGACGCCGCCGAGGAAATGAACGATATTTCTTCTGACCCTGCACTGCTTGCGAATGCGGTAAGAAGCATCTATACCGTAAGAGCATACGGCAGTAACAACGATACAGAGGGATATACCAACATGGTGGATCTCGGCTCTATGATAGCGGCTGCGGTATCGGACGACAAGGCGGACAAGGTTATGTCGGCGCTTGAAAAGGCGGTAGTGTATAACATCTACGGCGAGGACAAGGACGGCTCAACGGGGCTTTCGACCTACTATCCGTTCGGCGTTTCAGGCTCTGCCGAGCTCGCCACATTCGGCAAGGTGTGCGTAAGCCCGTACTATATGACGTTTGTTGACAGAATCGCATACGGCGCACAAAACGGCAGTACGGACGGGTACAGCGGTGAAAAAACATGGCTTGCGGACGGTGCGGTGTACTGGAGCGACGGGGATTACTCCGACTATGAGAGCAACTGGGAGCATTACAACAACAAGACCGACAATATGGGCTTCTGCGGTGATAAGAGCAGTGTGCAGATAGATGTCGGACCTGTGCTTGACGATGAGGGAACGTTCTACTTCAATGTTACGGACGATACTATAAACAACCTTGCGAGCGTAAACTGCTCGGTTTACCGTGTTGACGAAGAAACGGGTGAGCTTATCGAATTCGGTGTTGACCAGAGTACAAAGGTCGATTTCTCATCAGGACTGGTCGAGGATAATTTCAGCGGGCAGTGGTATATGATTGAGAATAATCTTATCCCTATGTTCATAGTGGAGAAGAACGGAAACAGCTCGGTATACACATCACCTATAAAGCTCAACGGCAAGGAAACAAATCTGCGTATAGCTATGACGCAGGACGGCAATGCGTATGACATAACGGCGCTTGGAACATGGGACGGTGTAAACGAAAACGGCGAGTCGGCAAGAAGCGTTGTTCCGCTTAAAGAGGGAGATGTCATAGTGCCGATATTCAACACCTACGACAGCGAGGGTAACTTTGCAGGCAAGGCGGAGGGTGATGAATGCACCTACAGCGGCGACAATATGATAGAGTTTGTCAATCTGCCTGCAGGCGACTACAGATACAGCTTTGTTATAAACGACATTTACGGAAATGTGTGCTATACCGGCTTCACGGTGTTTACGACCGACGATGACGGGAATGTGTTCTTTACGCCGGAAGAGTAGTAAAAACAGCAAGCTGTATCGATCACGCATTTTTCTTTTACAAAAAAACTAAGAGGAGAACCCTATGCCAAACCGGATCATCACAGATATTTCAGATTATATCTTTGTGTCAGGAGAACCTCAAAAGGTCGATGCGATTTTTCTGCCGGGCGGCTCACACCCCGAACAGCCCGAATATGCCGCAGAATTATACCGACAAGGTTTGACTGATTGGATAGTCCCGTCAGGAGGAGTAAGCGTTAAAGAGGAAAAATGGCACGGCATCCGCTCAAAAGCGGAAATTTATAGTGGCGATTACCGGTCAGACTGCGAGTTTTTTACAGATGTACTCGTAAAAAACGGCGTTTCGCAGACTGCGATCATTGAAGAAAGCAAGTCGGGGCATACCCGTGATAACGCATTTCTCTCTCGTAAAGCCGTTGATGAAAAGGG
>ULYV01035992.1_pt1 | contig 18984 bp, 9 predicted proteins | sample 1962461 | NCBI WGS metagenome assembly ULYV01 (sample SAMEA4835871, study PRJEB28245) | human gut metagenome | biome: gut microbiome; material: fecal sample | place: Denmark | collected 2008 | reverse complement strand
TTGCTCTACCAACTGAGCTATGGCACCCTTGTTTTGTTTAACGGGTGCAAAGATATGAATCTTTTTTGAGTCTTGCAATAGGCAGAGCTACTTTTTACTGATTTTTATTCTTCCAAAGAATTCCAGCCTTGTGCTTTTAGTTCGACTTCGCCTCCATCACGACCTACCAAGTAGTTACCGAGATCGGGTTTTGTAATATGACCGATTACTTTAACACCTTTCATTTCAGATACTTTATCATGATCAGTGAGAGGAACAGTGAAAAGTAATTCATAGTCTTCACCACCATTTAAAGCTGCAGTTACCAAATTCATATTAAATTGTTCAGCCATTGCAGCCGTTTGATAATCGATAGGAATTCTATCTTCATATACGCGACATCCGACATTACTTTCTTTTGAAATATGCAAAAGTTCGGAAGACAGACCGTCTGATATGTCCATCATTGCTGTAGGGATAATCCCCGCATGACGAAGCATCTCTATAATATCTTTACGAGCTTCCGGCTTCAATTGACGTTCCAACAGATATTCTTTGCCTGTAAAATCCGGTGTGAAATCTTTTTCACCTTTAAATATCCTTTTTTCGCGTTCTAATAATTGCAATCCCATATAAGCAGCTCCTAAATCCCCGGAAACACATATCAAATCCGTTTCTTGGGCTCCACTGCGAAGAACAACTTTGTCTCTTTCTCCTTCCCCAATACAAGTGATACTGATACAAAGCCCTGTTAAAGAAGCAGAAGTGTCTCCTCCGACAATATCGACTCCATACACATCACAGGCCAACTTTAGCCCAGCATAAAAATCTTCTACATCCTCAACAGAAAAACGTTTGGAAATACCAAGTGATACAGTGATCTGCTTAGGCTGGCCGTTCATGGCATAAATATCGGAGAAATTTACAACAGCCGATTTATATCCGAGATGTTTTAAAGGTACATAAGTCAAGTCGAAATGAATACCTTCCAATAATAGATCGGTGGTGACAAGCACTTGTCTATCCTCATAGGAGAGGATTGCCGCATCATCGCCTACGCCCTTTATCGTACTATTATTCTTTATTTCAATCCTGTCAGTTAGGTGGCGAATCAAACCGAATTCGCCTAATGTTGATATTTCTGTCCTGTTACTCATATTTGTTTTGTAATATATTATTTTTGGGAAATGTGATAATATGTTTTTTTATTGTCTCATTAAAACTCTGCTCATTGTAAAACCTGATTACAATCGGTAGATAATATAAATATTTCTTCCAACTTTCCGGAACAAGAGGACTGTTTTTTAAACGTGCTGCATCTTTTTCTGTTACTAAAATCAATTTTCCAGGTGAAGTCATCTTTTCGAATATCACATCCAATTTCTTGAAATCTGACTTGCTAAACGTATGATGATCAGGAAAAACGACCGGCAACACTTTATTTGAATACTTTTCTGCCTCACGAATAAATGGAGTGGGAACTGCAATACCTGATATCAACAATATATCATCTTCTTTTCCAATATTTTTATGGTTTAAGAAACGAGCTTCCGAGGGGAATACAGGTTTGACTTCTCCATAAACGATGCTGGTAAAAAAAAGTAACTGGTGAGCCCGCAACTTCATATTTTCTTCAATAATACGAAAATCGATCGGCTTCATATCTTCGTCGCATTTAGTAACAACCACGATATCTGTTCGGTTTATATTACTTATCGGTTCTCTCAGGTGTCCGGTAGGCATTAGTTTATCATTATAAAATAAACGATGGTAGTCACTCAACACGATCGAAAGGGAAGGGTGCACATATCTATGTTGATATGCATCATCTAACAAAATTACTTCAGGTCTGTCTTTTTCAGGGAGGGATAAAAGATTTTGAATCCCCCGGCGGCGATTAGCGTCGACAGCGACAAGTATATCCGGAAATTTATTTTTCATTTGAAAAGGTTCATCTCCGATCTCCAAACTGGAACTTTCAGAATCAGCAAGAATAAACCCCGATGTTTTTCTTTTGTACCCTCGGCTTAATACTGCAATGCGATATTTATCTTTCAGTAAACGTATGATATATTCTGTATGGGGAGTTTTACCCGTTCCTCCTACAGATAAGTTTCCTATGCAGATCACAGGAATAGAATATTGTTCGGAATGTAAAATACCCCAATCAAAAAGTCGATTTCGCAACCATATCCCAATTCCATATAAAAAGGAAAGGGGAGCCAGGTAGGAATTAAGTTTTATTTTGTCATTTTTTTGCATGTAACTTCTTATCTGCTGACAAATATAGTTAACTTATCGGTGGCTGTCTGTTTTTTATTTGTTTATTTCAAAAAGAAGATACAATTTGAATCTCTTTGAAAGATAAGTTTGCGTTTATTCTGAAATATTTTCAGGGAGTTTGTGACTATACACATTTATTGTAGAATTAAGTCAATATCCGGATAAGATATCCGTCGTATCTTTGTTGTCTTCTTGATAATCTCTTGTAAATTATATACTTTTGCATTGTCCCAATTAACATGCTATGCCATGAATGTCAAAATAGAAGAAAGCTGGCGAAAACGCCTTCAGGAAGAATTTGATAAACCATACTTTGAGCAGTTGGTCACATTTGTCAAGAACGAATACAGAAGCGCCCATGTGCTTCCTCCCGGACACCAGATCTTCCATATTTTTAATGCCTGTCCATTCGAGAAAGTGAAGGTTGTTATACTTGGACAAGACCCTTATCCCAATCCGGGGCAATACTACGGAGTCTGCTTCTCCGTCCCGCAAGGAGTTCCCATTCCTGGATCACTGGCCAACATATTCAAAGAAATACACCAAGACTTAGGCAAACCGATCCCCACATCCGGCAATCTGGACCGTTGGGTAGAGCAAGGCGTGTTTCCTATGAACTCGGTCCTGACTGTACGGGCTCACGAAACCGGCTCACATCGGAATATGGGATGGGAAACTTTTACAGATGCAGTGATAAAGAAATTGAGCGATGGACGTGAGAATCTGGTATTCATGCTGTGGGGAAGTTATGCAAAAGAGAAGATCGCCCTTATCGACACCCATAAACACTTGGTGCTGACAACCGTGCATCCGTCTCCACGCTCTGCTGACCATGGTTTCTTCGGCTGTAAACACTTCAGCAAGGCGAATACTTTCCTCCAAAGCAAAGGTATTCAAAAGATTGACTGGTAAGAAGTACGAGTTCCGGACATCCGGGTGTAGCCATTCCGGACATCCGGGTGTGGAGAGCGGTAACATCCGGGTGTAGAAAGGCGGAAGATGGGCATGTTACCAAACTTTTCTGCTTGCTTTTCGTTCTTTTCCTACTTGTTTTAGTAAAAAAGGACCTTTATGTTGAGGGAACTATCTCCACACAGATGTATATCGGCACGGTTCCCTGCGTTTTTGTAAACAATACCGGCTACCCGTTTCAACGGCAGGTAGTGATACAAGTGTGATACAGGAATCCGGTATGTATCACTCCTTGCACACCATGTTTGTCAATGCTTGCAAAACAAAGTGTGATAGAGTGATAGAGAAACTGGATTATTGTGCAAGAGAGAACCGCAAGCTGATACCGTAGTTTGAGTTTGAAGTCGGATAAGATGCACTCGATATCAACGGTTCATTGATCTGAATATCATAGAATGCACGGACCGTCAACGCACGGCTCAAACCGTAATCAGCCGAGAAGGAGATTGTCTTTGCGATGTTACCGCTAGTAGCCTGCGTCAGTTGAGTGTCGATTTTACGAATCAACGACTGCATCTTGTTGAACGAGAAATCGAGGCGAACGGTGAGGTCATTGCTGAAATCACGCGTTTTCTTCATCTTCAAAACCTTGTTGAACTCGGCATATTTGTAACCCAAACCGATCGTCACTTTCTTGGAAAGTGCTTCGACCAATTGGTAGGATGTCGTGTTCAGGCTTAAATTGCGGGTAGTCGAATAGTCCGCCCGAACCGTCACGTTATTCAACAGCGTCGCATCTGCACCCAACAAAGGACTAAACGCTTCGGTAAGGCTGACAGACGAAATCGAATAAGGAGACGATGGTGTCGGGTTATCGTTCAGAATCGACTGGATATATCCCAGTCCGTCCTGCCCGGCATCCACCCAATTCAAGAAGGATGTGAAAGCACCTACCGAATAAGAACAACGGTACTGGTGACTCAACGTCAAGCTCTTGAAATATTTCTTGACAGCCGGAATCTTGATCAAGCCGTCGTAAGTAACGCGCCAGTTAGGCAACATGCTCTTCAACGAAGGGAAAGCCGTCAAGCCTACCTTCTTCGGGTCCTTACCGGTATAAGCGGCCAGAAATGCAGGAATCAGGACATCCGCCGAATTCCGGTTGACACCGTTCACATTACCTGTTCCCGGATTATAAGGCATTCCTCCCAAGCCTTTATCATGGATAAAGCCCACATCCGGATATTTCAAGCCGGAATACTTGCTTTCGATACGTTGGGCAATGATCTCGCGGTTTGCCAACAACTTGTCAAAGGCTTTCGAAGAATAGTTATTCATAGCATTGCCACTGCCTCCGAATGCGCTTCCCAGCGCGATTGTCGTCATGGTAAAGTTTCCCCCCATAATCTCCGGCATACCTTCATACATAAATTGTATTTCCGTATTACGCGTATCGTTGCGAAGAGCCGTCAAGTCGATCTTCAATCCAGTGATCGGTTCGAGGTTCGCCCGTATATTCAGATTTTTCGTACTGGTCATGACTGCGGCATTCACGTCTCTCTCGGTATCCGTAATCAACCAGCCTTTTTCATATGCCTCGTCTATATAGCTACGACGCACGTCACCGAACGCAAAACCGATCCCCGGGGAAAGTCCGAATGAAGAACGTCCCTGGCCAAAGATATCACCGATCTCCGGACGGAAACCGGGCAGCATCATACCGGCAGAGTTCGTAAACTGAATATTGAAACGGCGCACCATCATCAAAAAGCGGGCACTGTGTTCAACCGCCTTGTAAAGAAAATCCTCAGTAGGGGCCGGTCCCGGTATGATCGTCAACTTCAAGCGCACCGTGTCTTGGTTCAAAATCTTAACCTGTGCGAAGTTGATCGGCTTGAACTTGACTTTGTAGACACGCCCGTCCGTTCTTCTGGCCGTGATTTGCACCTTTTTCGTAAACATTCCATGCTCGACAACCGTAGCGCTGTCCGGACTCAAGACAATTTCTTTTTCCAATTTCGGCTTTTTCTTCTTCTCCGTTTTTTTAGCCGTAGTCCGGGTATTGTTAAACTTCTGGTTGATCTTCTTCAAATATTTGTTTTTGTTGTAGAGAGATAACAGGTTCAAGTTCGCCTGCAAATCGAACTGACGCTGGTTCTTGATCGTATTACCCATCTCGATATCTTCGCTTACCGTCGCTCCACGATCCCAGTTGTAAGTAGCATTGTAGCTCAAAGAAGCATTGGTCCAATCCAGAACCGGGATCAGCTGCAACGGCAACTGCCAGGTCGCCATAAACTGCTGGTCATACTTCATCGGGGTTCCCAGATCAGCGATGCTCTTCTTCACGGAATCTTTCCATAACTGGTAACCGTCCGGGTTCAGTTCCTTATTCACCTGCACATACGGTTCTTCGATACGGGCATTCGTACCGGAACTGAACGTTATGTTCAGGTTATTCGTAAAAGCCCAGTTCAAACTGAAAGCACGGTCCCAATAGAAGTTCTGGCTGAATGTCACTGGTATATCGTTGGGGACACCTGTTGCCGCTCCTGTCAGGTCGCGTAATTTTATTTCGTAATAATTCCGCATCATGGCCGTCTGGAAGTTGATAGACGGGGCCACATTAAACGCCAGTTGTTTGGCATAGCGCGTATAGCCGTTGTTTTTCTTCAATAACTTATCGAATGGCTTGATCGGCTTGACATAAGGCACATAGCTATAGGCAAAATTAGCACGATAGTCTTTCGTCGTTTCATATTCCGTTTCCGGATTTTTCTTATCATTAATACTGTACGAATATCCGAGTGTAAAGTTTGCCGGATCATAAGGCATCGGATTCTTACTCTTGATATTCACACGCACATTATTAAACGAAACACTCTTGATAACCGTCCTATCTTGAGAATAATCACGGATCGAATCCTTCTCAGCCTTTGTTTCCGCCTTATCGATAGCATCCTTCAGTTTGACATCCTGATCCAGCGGATTGTATTTCGGATCATATGTTTCCTTCGAATAAGCATAATAGAACGGGATACTGACTTGCGCCTTTTCCGGGAACAGCTTACCCAATTCGATAGAGGTCGCCACGTTATACTGTTTGAAGTCTTCCATCCGGCGTTCGTTCAACGACTGGTCGAGAGCACCGAAACCAGCCGTTTCGATACGTCCGCCCACATTCACCGTTCCCAAGTCGGAAAGCGCAACATTCAAATTCGCATTAGCAGCCCACCCACCTTCTTCATTGAAGTCGGTCAGGCGCAATTCGTTCACCCAAACTTCCCCGCTCTTCAACTTATTACGCACGTTACGCACACCGATCATGACTGTCTTCACTTCGGAAAGACTCGGATTACCTTTGACACGGATCGTATTACCATCGTTGTCCGGATCCCTACCAGAATAGACAGTCTGGAAAGACACTCCATTCGTACCGGACCGTTTTTCCCGGTTACGCTCCAGTTTTAGGTCCGTCAAAATCTCCAAACGGAAATTCAACATGTTTTCTGCCGGCCAAACGATTTTCTGGTGTTCCGAATTGTTATAGTTATACTCCCCGTGCGGAGTCAATTTCAACGGTACTTCATATTCGTAATAGTTATTCTTATAGTCCGATCCCAGGCGGATAAAAACAGCGAGATCGCCATCTGCAAGATCGTTTACATCCAATTTCGGAGCCTCGGCATGTGTAAACAGTTGCAAGCGCTTATACTGCCGCAAATCATAATTCGTATTCTTATACACGGCACGTGCATCTTGAGCGGCAAGGTCCGTTATCTTTAAAGAAAGCGCCTGTTCGTTCTCCTGACGGATCTGAGGCTGGCTTGGATCCAGTACACGGCTGACGCCCGGGGGCAATGTATAGCTGACCGGATCCCTGTCACTGTTTTCCTCGATATTGACAGTCGAGACTTCCAATTTACCCTTCACTGCGGGCGGCATCTTCGGATCGGACAAATCCTGCTCGTAGGATCGCCATTCTCCGCGTACCAATTGCAGAGTACCGAAGCGCAACACGACCGATTCCTTAAATCCTGTCATATACATACGCATGAAACGAATCGTCTTGAAATCATTGATTGCCCCCACACGACGCTGGTATTGTTTTACCGGAATCTTAAATTGATACCAGGTAACGGATTCTGTCGTACCATCCGCCAATCTTACTGATGAAGTACGTTTATCCGCAATGAAGTTTTCACCGACAACCGTATCCTGCGGAGTTATCCTGACTTTGTATTCGAAATATTTTTCATTTTTATTCAGAGTATTGTCCTGATTGATGTCTTCTACATCAGGCACGGTCTTGGAAGAAGTGCTGTAGCGCTCGCCCGAATCGTTGATATCTTTCGAGTTTCCTTCCGTTCCATTATAGCGTTTGTAACGTGTTAAGATATCCACCTCCTGAGAATCATAGTCCGAACCACGAAAATAGTGGAACTTGTCACCGGCCGGATCAAAGAAAGGGGACAGCTGTAACGGATCGTTCTCCATCTCGGTTAGGGTTACCGCATTCAATTTCTGGCGTAATTTATTCAGATAATCCTGGTAAGCCGGATATTCCTTTTCTTCATCCGAGGATAAACCGTTCAGGCCGACATCCTGCAACAGACGTGCACCTGCCGTATTGTCGAAGGCATAAACTGTACTCTGCTGTTTTGGAACCTTACCCCAAACAGTATAATCGACCTTAGACGTATCGCCATCGATTGGCAATCCGTTTTCGAAGAACTTCTTTTCATCCTTCAATATGTCTTCCGATATCTCACCCAAATTAAAATACAGATCCCCCCCTGTTGTCTGACGATCATAAATGAACGGATCGAGCATCCAAAATTCGATATATTCGACATTCGCCGTCTCAAAGTCACTCTGGTCTATCTTTCGCATCATTCCACCGAAACGCTTTTCCGGGTTTTGCAATGTTCCGTCAGGATTAATATTATCGGCATCCAAGTTATACGGTCCGCGTTCCTGCGGATAGTAAGCCATGTTCAGAACTGTCAACGTATTACTTTCACTCATGCTTTGCTGCCGTTGCGGGAACAACTCTCTCGTCTCGATAGCACGGACATAATGGTTGGACAAATCTTTTGTCGTAATATATTTCGGACGCAAAGAAGAATTTTTACGCGTGAACAATCCGTCGATCGTGTACCAAGCGAGCAAAGCACGACTTTTCCCGTAATCGATATTATTGGTCAGCCCGGCTTCCGGGAACAATTGGGGCGTACCATCGTCATAAGGCACACTGGACAACTGCCAGGGATAAGGGTCGGAGAGGTCAAAATTGCTCTGTGTCGACTCGAAGTCATCCAGATACGAATATCCACCCGTGTTCTTGTTTTCGTAATGCCCGGCAATCAAATGAGCGAACTCCGCATTGAAAGATATCTGGCTGGGTTTGCTTAGGTTCAGCAACGGCAGCTTGTCGAACATATTGGTAAGCCACTGACTCTCGCCCTTATAAGCCATATTGACACCCCAGAGCGTATTCTTTATCGCTTCGTCGCCCATCGTCGTCTTGGTGGTCAACGGCATTTCGGACATGTGCATGATGGTAGCGCCTACCATCAGATTCGGGTTGAACTGATAGTTCAAGTCCAATCCCATCATGGTCTTACGCTGCATGTTATAGGCTGTCTGGTTTTCCAGCGAGACGCTGACCGGCGTGCCTGCAGAAATAATACTTTCGTTCAGGATCGTTACCACGCCGGAAGTATAGTCAACAGTATAATCTACATTCTCGGTTAATATCGCTCCTCCAGCCGTTACTTTCACTGAACCTCGCGCTACGTTGGAAGCTCCCAACTGTATCTCGGCACCCGAAGAGGCTTTGTATTCCCCCTCCAGTTTGAACTTATTCTTTTCAGCAATCTGTCTGGCGACAGTCAATGTCGAGTCGTAGAGTTCCTGGAATACATATTTGTCAGCAATCGCATCATTGTTAATCTTTTTACGCAGATAGGAGCCGAATGGTTCCACACTTGGAAAAATAATTTTCCCATTATCGGCAAGGACGGTCACACCTTCAATAAAGTCGTATATACCATCCGGATGCGGCTGATTGTTGGAATCATAGCTATCCAGGTTCAGCACTCGTAACAAGATTTGGTTGGCAATCGCCCCTTCCGGCAAATAGTTGACATACGTACCGGTTGTATCGCTTTGATACATGATATTCAACTTGAACTTCTCTTTTTGGACAGAGTAAGCTCCTAATGAATAGATATTTTTCATCATCAGGTCCCAAAAAGGCATATCAGGCGACATGGTAATTCCTTTCAACAACTTCACATACAGGCAAGAGGCAGCCGATGAAGGATTGTCAGTCGAGAACTCACCAACCTGATAAGTCTTTCCATCCGAATAAGTATAATTGTAAGCGACAGCCAATACCTCATCTGCCTGCAACTGTGTTTTCAGCGAGATATACCCCAACTTCGTATTGACCGTATATTCGGACGCATCCAGCAAACGAGCACTTTCCACTTCTTCATACTCCGTACCGTTAACAAAAGTTCCTCCCAACGCCTGATTTACCGTGCTGATATCACGAGCACCGGTAAATTGCTGGTTAAGGGTATTATATAATGTATTCGTATTATTATAGGGGATAGACAGCGCCCCCGAAGGAGAAACGACCGCCGTATTCGAAATATTATCATGCTCGGCCAGATCGGCAAAAGCGACCACGTTACGCGCCTGGTCATAAGTAGCCCGTTTGTTTGTCACCCAAACTTCCACCTTGCTAATCGTGACGGGAGAGGAAATCGTATTCAGGTTCTTCACCGCCTCATCATAGCGGTCGCGAAAATAGTGTGACAGGAAAAAGTGACGATTCTCGTCATACTGGTCAATCGTCAATTCGAAAGGTTTTGTCTGCACGCCCCCTTTAGAACTGACCGTTTTCGATTCCGACTCCTGCTGTGCAAACAACGCATTGACTCGCAGCTTCCCGAACTGGAGATCCGCTTTCATACCGAACAGGGCTGCTCCTCCGTTGATTAGGGAGTTACTGGTTGTCATACTTACATTTCCGGCTTCCAGCGACTTGATAATTTCATCTTCCTCCCCGGTATAAGCTAATTTCAGTTTTTTGGAGTCGAAATCAAAAGAGGTTTCGGTATTATAGTTCATATCGAAATTCACTTTGCTACCAACCGATGCCTGTACATTCAATTGAACATTCTCATCGAAATTAAAGAAGGTACGGTTACGAGCACGTTCCGGCAAAGAGGGATTTTTGGTTTTATTCTGCTTCAAGCCTAACTCCACTTCGGCCGAACCTTGCGTTTTCACCCGGACACCGCCCGGCCCAAAGATACGTTCCGCCGCACCGATATTGAACTGCATATCAGCTAAGTTGAACTGCTTATTAGCCGCCTTTTGAAATTCTTCCTCGTTTTTCTGGCGATAGTAGGATTGAACGGATTTTTGGAAACTATAATCCTGGTATTCCTCAGGGGTCAACGAAATAGGAGTAGTCAGATCGGCATCACCTAACTTGGTACGGACTACATACGTCCCGGTTCTGATATCATATTCGACCACTGATTTCACGTTATCCGGCGTCTTCAAGTCAGCAGGTGATTGCTTGGTAAGATCCTGATATTCTTCAGGGACCGTCTTAGCTACCGGAAAGCGGGTGCGCACCTTCGGCACCGTATCATCCGGAACGACCAGCTGTTCAGTATCCGGCAACGACATCTCATAGGCCAGAAAATCCGTATTCATAGAATACAGACCTGCACCAAACAGTAGAATTGTTATCCAGAGTATAAATTTCAGTGTCCTTCTCATGTTAATTGACAATTGACAACAGACAATGACAACCGACAATTCCAAATTCTCCTAAATTGCCAATTGCCAATTATCCATTGCTTAAAGCATTCTTAGGGCTGTTTTAATGACCTGCTCGACAGCCAGTGCAGGCGAACCTTTCAATATCGAGTTAACCGCCTTTTGCGAAGCGGCCTTCTGGAATCCAAGCATAACCAATGCCGCCACTGCTTCTTCTGTGACAGCACCACTGGCAGCGACAGAAGAGGAGCCACCTGTCACTGTCATTCCCTCTATCGGCTTTACCTTGTTTTTGAGATCAACTAGAATACGTTGAGCTGTTTTCAATCCGATTCCTTTGACTGACGTCAGAGCTGTTTCGTTCTTATCTGCAATCACCCGGATCAATTCGGATGGTGACAGGGAAGAAAGGATCATCCGGGCAGTATTGGGACCGACTCCCGACACGGAAGTCAACATCAGAAACAGTTCGCGCTCATCTTTTCCTGCAAAGCCAAAAAGCAAATGGGCATCTTCACGTATTACTTCGTACACGTAAATCTTCCCGGTCGGTTTCCCATTATAAAAAGTATATGTATTCAAGGAGATATTCAGTTCATAACCGATTCCGGCACATTCCAAGATCATCCTGGCCGGTGTCAGTTCTACTATCTCTCCCTTGATATATTCTATCATGTATCTTACGTCTTTATGATTCGCACCTATTATAACGCAAAATTAGACAAAAGCGTATATCCGAACTATCTTTTTTGGTATTATTGTTTCCAAAACCCCGGCAACAAGATTGTCAGCACCGTAAAGATCTCCAAACGTCCGACCATCATCAGAAAAGACAAGAACCATTTCGATACCACCGGAACATCAGCATAGTTTCCGACCGGTCCCAGACTACCAAGTCCCGGTCCAACGTTACTGATCGAAGAGATAGTAGCCCCGATCGTCTCCTCAAATCCTACCCCATCGATCATCAGCACCATACAGCTGACAAATATTAAAGCAATATAGGCAAAAGCGAACGCCAATACCCGGTGGACGATATCACCAGAAACAGCATGCCCGTTCATTCGTACCGGAATAATGGCATGTGGATGCGTCTGCTTCTTAAACTCATTAAAGAGGTTCTTGGTCAAAATCACAAAACGGCCCATTTTCAAACCTCCACAAGTAGAGCCAGCACAACCACATACCACCATCAGAACTAGCGCTAACAGCCAGAAAAACGGTCCCCACGGAATATAATCGACCGTTGCAAACCCACATGTAGACACCAATGTCACGACCTGGAATACCGTTTGCCTAAAAGCTGTACCAAAATCGTCCACAAATCCTTTATACATGATCCAGACTGTCGATATTGCCGTAATAATCAGTACGAACCAGAAAAACCAGCGTGTTTCTTCATCCGCAAATAACTTCTTGGGCCTACCGTTAAAAAAGAAATATATCAAAGTAATATTGGTCGCACCGATAAACATAAAAATCGTAATTATATATTCGATATAGGCAGAGTCCCAGTAAGCGATACTGGCATTTTTCGTGGAATAGCCACCTGTAGAAATACAAGTGAGCGCATGATTGACAGCGTCATACAAGTCCATTGGACCCGCCCATAAAAGACCAATAAGGATAATGGTCAGGAACAAATAAACTCCCCACAGGCGCTTGGCCACCTGGGTAACACGCGGACGGAAACGTTCGTGCGTGATACCCGGAGTCTCGGCATTGAACATCTGGGTAGCCCCACCTCCGATAATAGGCATCAGCGCTACGGTAAACACGATCATTCCAATACCGCCCTGCCATTGCGTAAGGCTCCGCCAAAACAATATCCCGTGCGGAAGAGCTTCGATATCGGTCAATATGGTAGAGCCTGTCGTCGTAAAACCAGACATCGTTTCGAAATAAGCATCCGTCACATTATCTATATAGCCACCTAAATAGAATGGTAACATCCCCAAAAGGGAGAAAAGAGCCCAAGTTAATGTAACAGTCAGCATCCCTTCCCTGCGCCCGGCCGTATGTTCATTGGCTCGTAGTCCGATCAGCATAAAAAGGACTCCCGTTCCGAACATGATACCACTCGACTGAAGAAGCGGATAGAAGTCATTTCCTTCATATAAGAAAGCGACTGCCGTTGCAGCCAGCATAAACAACGTCTCAAGGATGAACATCATCCCTAACATCTTAATTATAAAACGAATGTTCAGCATAATATGCTATTAACAATTGACACATTGAACAGAGAAAAGAGACAACCCAGAGTTGTCCATTGACAATTAATTAAAGTAGTCCTCCAATTTACGCATAGCCGTATCCAAACAGAACACCACAACGTGGTCATAAGCTTGGATATGTGTATCACCCTTGATCATCATAGGCTCACCGTCACGAATCAATCCGCCCAACGTCAAATCTTTCGGAAGATTCAGATCTTTTACCTGCTTACGGGTAATTTTCGAATCGGGACGGGCAACAAGTTCCGCCACATCTGCATTGGCAAAAGTTAAACACTTCACGTTCGACACGTCTGCATCCAACAGGAATTGGTAGATATGGCTGGCAGCAATCAGTTTCTTATTGATAACCGAGCCGATGTCCATGCTCTCCGCTAAAGGTATGTAGTCGATATTTTCGATCTTAGCGATAGTCTTGAATACTCCGGCGCGTTTAGCAGCCAGACAAGCCAAGATGTTCGTACTCGAATTATCCGTCAGTGCGATAAATGCCTGTGCATCTTTGATCCCTTCCTGCATCAACAGATCGGTATCACGTCCGTCTCCATTGATGATCAAGACATTTCCAGGGACAACCTCAGCTATACGGTGACTCTTTTCTTTGTTAGTCTCGATTACTTTTACACGGATATTGTTCGGAAGGTACTGGCAGGTACGGATCGCAATACGGCTTCCACCCATAATAATGACTTTCTTTACTTCGGGGTCTCGCTTGCCCGCATGCAACCGGACGTCTTCGATATGGCTTTTAGTCGTTGTAAAAAAAACGATATCTCCCGATTCTATACGATCCGTACCACGGGGAATAATGGTCTCGTTCTGCCGTTTGATGGCAACGATATGATAGAGTTTCTGTTCGTTCAGTAATTCGGACAGATGTTTGTTCACAAGTCGGGAATTATCGCGCACCTTTACACCGATCAGAATCAGAGCGCCTCCGAACAACTCCCAGTATTGCCGAGTCCACGGGCGTCTGACAGCCGTAACAATTTCTTTGGCTGCCAGCATTTCCGGGTAAATCATGGAATCGATCCCCATTTTTTCAAACAGTTCCTTGTTTTTAGGGAGCAAATATTCGTAATTGTTGATACGCGCCAACGTCTTATGTGCTCCTAATTTAGAAGCCAGAATGCTGGCTGCCACATTGGTCGTTTCTTCCGGCGTGACACTGACAAACAGGTCGGCCTTTCTGATACCGGCTTCTTCCAGGTCCCGAATGGATGTCGGATTACCCACCATAGGAAGGATCTCCATGCTTGAATTCGTGAAATTCAAACGTTCCTCATTCGGATCCATCAGGATAATATCCTGCTTCTCCTGTGATAACATTTTTGCCAGGTGGGTTCCTACTTCACCGGCTCCGGCTATAATAATTTTCATTTTATATAATAGATTAATTATAAGGATATATTATCCTCTGATAACCATCTTTTTTATTTCTCCTGCAATACTTTTGGCATCCATACCACACAGTTTATACAGTTCGGGAATCGATCCATGTTCGACAAACTCATCCGGCACACCAATCCGTTTTACCTGAGGAGCATATCCGTTATCAGCCATAAATTCCAAAACAGCACTGCCCAGTCCACCTTTGATTACGCCGTTTTCAACAGTGATGACACGACTGAACCTCTTACCGACTTCATGCAGCAGTTCTTCATCCATCGGTTTTAAAAAAATCATATCATAATGGGCAATCGATATACCATCACTTTCAACCTCCTTTATGGCCTTTATCACTTCGTTGCCAATAGGTCCAAGTGACAAGATCGCAATATCATCCCCATCACGAAGTTTCTTGCCTTTCCCGATCGGAAGGATATGCATCTCATTCCTCCAATCTGCCATCTCTCCCTTACCGCGTGGATAACGGATCACAAAAGGGCCGTTACATTCCTTATACCCGGTATACATCAAATTCCTTAAATCCAGTTCGTTCAAAGGAGATGAAATAACCAAGTTCGGGACTGGACGCAGATAAGTGAGGTCGAACACCCCGTGATGGGTCGCCCCGTCTTCGCCTACTAGACCGGCACGGTCCAGACAAATTACCATATGAAGATTCTGAAGTGCAACATCGTGTATCACCATATCGTATGCCCGCTGCATGAAAGAAGAGTAGACATTGCAGAATGGGATCATTCCCTCTTTGGCAAGTCCGGCAGAGAAAGTTACCGAATGCCCTTCGGCAATCCCGACATCAAACGCCCGTTTCGGAAACGCTTTCATCATATAAGTCATAGAACAACCTGTCGGCATAGCAGGAGTGACCCCCACGATCCGTTCGTCCTGTTCAGCCAGCTCGACAAGGGTATGTCCGAAAACATCCTGATAAAGTTGAGGTTCGTTCAACTTATGGACAATGATCCGTTCTCCTGTTTCTTTATTGAACAGCCCTGGTGCATGCCATTCCGTTGCCGACTTTTCAGCAGGCTTGAATCCTTTGCCTTTTTTAGTTTTGATATGTAATAGTTTCGGACCTTCCATATCCTTTATATCATTCAGAACCTTGATCATATAACCGACATCATGCCCGTCGATCGGACCAAAGTAACGGATGCTGAATCCCTCAAACAGATTATGTTGTTGAGTAAGCAATGCTTTCAGACTATTGTTAAAACGAAGGATATTTCCCCGACGGTCATTATTGATCAGTTTCATCTTCCGCAATCCGCGGTACACATCATAACGCATTTTATTATATGCCTGACTGGTTGTGATATCCACCAAATACTGACTCAACCCACCGACCGCATGATCTATTGCCATATCATTATCATTGAGAATGATAAGTAGGTTGTTTGGATTAGCCGACGCATTATTCAGACCTTCGAACGCCAACCCACCCGTCATGGCTCCATCGCCGATCACGGCTATCACGTGTCTGTCTTTTTCTCCTTTTAGAGCAGAAGCGACCGACATACCCATAGCCGCCGAAATGGAATTTGAAGCATGTCCGGCAACAAATGCGTCATAAGGGCTTTCCAGAGGATTAGGAAATCCACTGATTCCTTTAAATTTTCGGAGCGTATGAAAAGCCTCTCGACGTCCAGTCAGTATTTTATGACCATACGCCTGATGCCCCACATCCCATACAATACGATCATAGGGAGTATTAAAAACATAGTGTAGTGCAACCGTCAGCTCTACCGTACCGAGACTTGCCCCAAGATGTCCCGGATTCTCCGATAGTACATCTATTATATATTGACGCAACTCTGCACATACCTCTCCCAATTTATCGGGGGACAACTTGCGCAAATCCTCCGGGTAATCAATGGAATTTAATATGTGTTCATCCTTGCATTCTGTCATAATCGCTATAATTTTGTGGCAAATGTAAAGAATTAACGGGAGATAAAATAGTTTTAGTATGTCATTCTTTAGCAGTATGACACAATTAAACCGCTTCTTCTCCTTTCCCTATAATCAAATTTAATCCTGTTTTGCATTTTCGTATGTAACACAAACAAACTCATTTGCCATAAAAACAAAAAAGCAGTCACAAATAATTGTAACTGCTTGATTTTCAGTGGTGCCACCAGAACCACCTTTTAATTAATCTTATTTTCTTTTACTTTATCATATTTTACTCATATATCTAATATTCAATCATATATCCAATTTGCACAGCCAAGCAAGATAAAATAAAATTAAAATATGCAGTATCAATGTAGCATCAACTGAAAGTTTGTTACATTTGTCATGTAATTGATAAACGTACAAACATCATGGGCAACTATTTTTTACGGACAAAAAAAGAAAAAGGGACGGCAAGCGTCTATCTTCGGGTACAAAAAAGGAATCCTAAGCTGAACATCTTAGTTTGTAGCAAGGTTTCCGTAGATATCCAACAATGGGACAAGGTAACGCAAGACGTCGCCAAATGGAATGATTACTGTAAAACACAAGACGGAAGAAAAGTCAAAGAAACACTGGATTCGATTTCTTCGGCAATAGACAATCTCATTTCGCAGGGTATTTATGACAAGGCAAGGATTGATGAAGTGGTTGAGGCTATCGTTTTCAGAGAAGAAAGAGAGCGACAACGCATTCAAGAAGAAGAAGAGCGACAAGAGCAAGAAAGGCTAAGACAAATCAAGGAACAGGAGGAAGAAGCCAGAAAAGCTGATGTCATTCTTTTCTTGGAAAACTTTCTGGAAGGCATAAAAAATGGCAGGATCAAAAACGGAGCGGAAAACTACACCCTCAATACCTGTAAAGTATGGAGCAACTTTCTTGGCATCCTAAAACGTTTTATCCAAATATCTCCTTTTACATGGAAAGATATAAACAAGGCTTTGGCCGACCGTTTCGTTTCTTTCATGGAGAAAAACGGCTATATGGTAACATCTATTAATAAATACATTATCTGTTTTAAGGCAATGATTCAAAATGCAATGGACCAGGAACTACATAACAATCTTATTGCATTGAGAGCGTTCAGTAAAAAAAAGATACAGGAAACGGATAAAGCCAAAGAAATCTATCTGACCAAAACAGAGTTACAAGCACTGTATGAAATGCCGTTGGAAGGATTAAAAGACAAGGTACGCGATGTTTTTCTTGTTGGATGCTATACTTGTCAGCGTTTCAGTGATTATGCCCGTTTAGAAAAGGAAAATTTCACCAAGACTGCCAAAGGTACCAAAGTAGTTCGTATCGTTCAGGAAAAGACCGGCAATGATGTCGTGATACCTATTTTGAACGATAATCTACTGCATATAGCGGAAAAATACGGGTATGACATACCAAAAGTTAATGATGTCATATTAAATCGCTATATCAAACAAATATTGAAAGAGCTATCCTCTACCGTTCCATCTTTAGCCAGAAAGGAACGTACTCTCTTGACAATGAAAGAACGTGAAAAGGAAAAACAAGGGCTTGTCTCTTTTGAACGGGATAACAAAGGAAATGTTATCAAACCGCGATACGAATTAGTGAGCAGTCATACGGCAAGACGTAGCGGAATAACGAATCTGTATCTTAGTGGGAATTTTGATACATACCAGATGATGAGCATATCCGGTCACAGAGATGAAAAAACGTTCTATGAGTATATAAAGCTAAGTTCGGATGAGGTGGCAGATAGCATTGCCCAAAAAAAAGAAGAACACAAAAATGAATTATTCTAAATGTTATATATAAAAAAGTTTGAGTTATGCAAGAGATTAGATCATTTTGCGATGAGGCTTATTCACTCATTCGTGCACATGGTGAGAAACATTTCAATATTTTTTCCCAAGAAGTAGTGCCAGCTTCTAAATTCTTTCCCCAAAATCCCCAAACACAAAAAGCCGAGATCGCAAAGCCATTTGAAGGAGACATAGTATTGGCAAATAAAATAGGTGAAAGATGCTATCATTTACGGAATGAATGTCTTCGAAACATTGGAGATAAAATTCTATTTTATCCCCAAGCAAGAATTAAATATGCGAAACGTATTTTAGAAGAAATGTATGATATGCAACTAAATCATCCAATCCATGACTATAGGAAGTTTTTCGACTTGATCATTCCTGAAGTGTTTGTCCCGATCATTTGGCTATTTATAGAAAACAACGTAAATATATATCAGGTTCTTATTTCTTGTAGAAAAACTCACCAAGACTATTTCTGTTATTGGCTAGACAAGTATATATCGAAAGAAACTGACGAACAGGAGCAGCCGTCTTTAGAGAGTTTAAAAAAACTTTTTGCTTCCCGGTACCAACAATTTGTTCCCCTATTTATTAAACGGTTAGAACAAGAACACATTATTAAG
>ULYV01019430.1_pt1 | contig 19673 bp, 10 predicted proteins | sample 1962461 | NCBI WGS metagenome assembly ULYV01 (sample SAMEA4835871, study PRJEB28245) | human gut metagenome | biome: gut microbiome; material: fecal sample | place: Denmark | collected 2008 | reverse complement strand
ACGGATTTGCAGCGTATGCGGATACGCCTGCGGTGAGTGCAGCTGCTGCTGCGATTGCGAGAATCTTTTTCATGATTCTTCCTCCTTTGAGAAAAAACTTTGCGTCCTTAGCTCAGCAGGAATCAGAAAATCTCGCTCGAGTGACCGTGTTTCCTCTGCCTGTTTTCTGAATCTCCGCACTAAAAAAGAAGGACTGCCTTTTTAGCAACTTCAGTGTACCACAATTATTAGATTTTGACAAATTTCAGTCTTTTTATTTCTTAATTGCTTCAAACCTGAAATCTACGGTTCCCATACAAATACCTTAAAAAGTATCTTACTATATATCTATAATACATATAATATGCAGTATGTGCTAAGCAGTATGGTTTCCTTTTCTTTCATTTGCGCAACAGATTCTTCGCTGCCACCCTGGATGGCATCTTACCGGTTTTCCTCACCATGGTGGCAGACCCTTCACATTTGCTTCGGATGACGATTAACGCTCCCCTCACTACAACAGCAAATCCTTTGCTGTTGTTTCGTATGACACCTAATGGAAATCATATGCTTCGGCTTTTAACTCACAGCTAACAGCTTGTAGCTGACAGCTCATAGCTGATAGCTTTTATCTTCTTACCGTTTCCCTCACCACGGTAACAGATCCTTCACATTCGTTCAGGATGACGATTAACGTTTTCTCTCATTATAAACCTGGCTGTACCGTCTGTTTAACGTCATTTTAAATGGGGATAAGAATGCTTTGTGAGAAAGACGGAAAACGGAATGATGGCACAGAGTGAAGAATCTATGACTCGGATGACATCTTACCGTAAGTGCCGCTTTTATCAAAAGACGAAAAAGCTGTCAGCTTACAGATGATAGAAGCCGGCTATCCGTTTATTTCCTTTCATAAGAAAAAGACTCTTTTCGGAGTCTTTCTTTTATTTTTGTATTTTCGTTTCAGAGATCTTTTTTCTTATTTCAGGAAATTTTTCATTGATTATTTTCCCCATTTTTTCTTTTGCTTCTTTGTCGGGATGAAGGCCGTCCGCCGCAAAATTTTCCGGCATGTCTTCATACATGGCAAAAGGCGCTGCCGTATCGATATGGGTCTGCGTCCGTATCCAGCCGTTCACTTTGTCAAATTCCGCTTTCCAGTTTTCCGCCGTCGGCTGATGGTAATATTTCAAAATCCGTTCCGGGGCGATCGGAGGAATGGTAAGCAGGACAGGCTTGATGTCATTAGCCCTGCATTTTTCCTGAAGAGCTTCCAGGTCAGAAATGACCTCTTCCGCCGTTCCCCCGCAGCGCAGATTGTTTGTTCCACCCATAATGAGAAGGTACCGTACATGGAAAGGGAGGACATCTGCATCGAACCGCCGGAGAAGGTCGTCCGTTTTATCACCGCTCCGGGACATATTTATCGTAGGAAAATCAAGGTAGTACGCATAATTGTAAGGCCAGTCCGCCGGACTGTAAGACATCCTTCCGCCGCCGTGGCTGATACTGTCTCCAAGAATGCCGGTTTCCCAGTTTTCCGCGGGATCATTCACAATCTTTTCCGCTTCGCTCCATACGCCTACAGGTCCGCCATTTTCATCAAGACCGCGGACACGCCACCAGACCGTTCCCTGCCGCGGCAGCTCGTCAAAAAGTTCGGGGATTGTAACAATCCCCTGCGAAATTCGATGGACAGACGGTTCACAGCCGTCAGGATTTTCCGGTTCTTCATCAGTGATTTCCACTTCATAAGAAACCGCGTGGGGAATTTTCACAAAAGAATACGCCGGATAAAGAAGAACCGTACCGTTCTGCTCATGGTATTTCACGCGGATCTTCGGCGCGTACCGTTCCATTTCCTGCGCGGCCTTTTCCATCGGCACAGGTGCCGAATAGGCGGAAATGCTCTGCCCGTCCAGACCGATGGCTTTCACCTGGCAGCAGAGGATCCCCGGTCCGTCATAGCTGTCTGTAATTTCTTTTTCAATCATCACACTGTCACGGAAAACATGACCGTCTTCATAAATCGGCGGGCGCATTTCTTTCCGTCCGAAATGCTGTGTCACAGGCACGATGCGGAAAGAATACCACACCGCATCCGGATTCGCCGGCCAGCGGACAAAAAGAAGTTCCGGAGAAGCATCCGCCCCGGCAGCGGTCCACATAAAAGCAAAAAAGAAAAGAGAAATAAAAATCCTCTTCATTACAGTCCCCTTTCATTAAACCATGAAAGAAGTATAAGGGATGGAAGAAGAAATAACAAGGAAAAGAAATTTGCCCGTCAAAAAAGAGCCCCGCAGAGGAAACTCTTATCTGCCACAAAAGAAAAACACTCGCTGCCGGCAGCAGGAATGTTCTCTTTCTTCCCTTTTCTATTTTTACGCTTTTGCGGTTTTCGCTTTTCGTGATCTTTTGGCCTTCCGATTTACCGTTTCTTCCGCTTCTTTCACACCGGCCGCTTCCGTTTTTCCTGTGCGCTTTCTTTTCGGCTTTTCTTCAGCGGGCTTTTCCTCTGCCGGTTTTCCGGATTTTATTTTCCCTTTTTCAGATCCGGCCGTTTTAACTTTTGTTTTCTGTTTTGCCTTTTCTCTTCTCAGGCGCTTTTCATACAGGTGGTACAGTTTATCCGCCAGACCGGCAATGATTTCTTCCCCTTCCACCAGATCCTTCCAGTAATTCGGAAGAAAATCTGCGCCGAAGCGGACGCCTTCTATGGCTCCTGTCAGCGCTGCCGTAATCGGGCTGTTTCCGTTATGGTTCGCCGCGGCGATGATCGCATCCACAGGATCATCCACGGCAAGGGCAGCATATACGGCTATCGCCAGAGCTTCATCTGCCTGATCGCCGCTTCCCAGAGAATGGATACTGTCGATGTACGCCCAGACATTCCCCTTTCCGGCAGGCTGGTCGTTAGCCTGCTGCTGCGCCGCAGAAAGAAGCGTGGTAATGCTGTCGGTCCGATGGGTTTTATTCAAAAGCCCGTGAATCCGTTCAATAGCCTTGGGAAGCGTCATTCCGTCAGCAAGGCAGGCAATCAGTGCCGATACCGCCCCTGCCGCATAGTAAGCGACAGGAGTCGAGTGGGAAAAAGCCGCCGCCCTTACGCCGGCATTAAAAGCTGTCTTACTGTCGCCGGCATAAAGGAGCCCGATAGGTACCACTCTTGTCAGCGCGCCGCCGCCTTTGCTTTCATTTACCTTATTTTTCGTTGTCCCCATCGTTTCCCCGGAAAACGCATTCAAAAGACCTTCTTCCGGTTTACGGCGGGCATGCATGAATTTTTCCCGCACAAGGCAGATCTCCCGTTCATGAGGCTGCCGTCTCATCCATGTACGCTGCCCGCGCCGCGGTTCCTCCCCCGTCTGGCTGTAAAACCAGCGCATATAGCCGCGGTACAGCCCTTCTGCTTCTTCCAATTTCTTTGCATCTGTCCACAGAAGTCCGTCTACCGTGGCCAGTTCCATCTGCGTATTTCCCGTCACCGGCGCCAGATTTCCGCACTGCCCGTTCCGCACAAGCGTACGCAGGCCAAAGGGCCCGTACTTGTGCTGAATACGACAGACAGAAAGCTCCTGCAAAGGGTACCCCAGAGCATCTCCGCAGGCGCCGCCAATCATCGCGCCGCGGAACATTTCTATCTCCGTCATCTATCCTCCCTCAATCCCGCAAAACCTGATTCCAAATAAAAACACGACCAAAGAAATACGAAAACGGTTCTCCGCATTTCCAATATATAAAGAGGGAACTGCAAAAATTTCCGTAAACCCCAAAAATTCACAGAAACACTGCTGAAAAATAAAAAATAACCGTTTTATATTTATGTATATTGTATCATAATTCACTGCTTTAATCATCTAAAGATACTTTTTTGGAAGGAAAACCGTCCTTTCTCCGTTTCATTTTTTCTGCCGTGGTTAACTTTCTTTTTTCCGCTCCATCCATTAAAATGTAAATGTACTTTATTTTAAAGAAAACGAGGTCACTATGAAAAGAATATTAATCTCATTATCCGCAGCACTCCTTCTTTCTTCCGGCATTTCCCAGGCAGCGGTTCCGCAGGGAGGATATTTCCTTGACAAGAACGGCGTTCCGCTCACGGAAGAAATGCAGACAAAGCCAAGTCTGAAAAGCAATCCCATGCTTCCTCAGAGCGGTGCCGTCCATGCCGCCATGGAATCCCTTCCTCATTCTTCCTCCACAGTCATCCGGATGACCGTCACGGAAGACGGGATCCCCACCGATGCCGTTATCACCCAAAGCGCAGGATCCGTTGTTCTTGACGAATATGCCATGAGATGCGTAGAAGGCTGGCGCTTCAACCCCGCCAAACTGGGAGACAAGCCGGTGAGCGCTGCCGTATCCATTCCTGTGCGCTTCCTTTCCATGATGGTTTCCACACCTGCTGCTCCGTCCGACTGCCCGATGAAGAAGGCGTCTGCCGAAGTGAAAGAGGCCATAGAAAGAAATAACCATCCTGTGATTCGTGTTTCCGTCTACATCACGGCGGATGGGAAAACTGACGGCAAGCCGAAAGCGGACAACGATGGAAATCTGCCGGGCAGCGATTTCAAAATCCTTTCCGAGTATGCGGAAAATTCCGTAAAAGAATGGAGCTTCACACCGGCCGTGAATCCTGACGGAGAACCCATTCCCCAGGAATTGATTGTCCCGGTGCAGTTATAATATTTCTTTGTATCCTATTTCAAAATCATATCCCGTTTTAAAATAAACCCCTTTTGCCGGACGAAGCATTGTCAAAAGGGGTTTTCACTGCAATAAAAAAATCCATCGGTCTTTTAACTGATGGAAAATGGTGCGAGCGAAGGGACTCGAACCCTTATGCGCAAGGCGCAGGATCCTAAATCCTGTGCGTCTACCAATTCCGCCACGCTCGCATATTTTCTTATTATAGTTTGTAACGGAAACAGGGTCAAGAAAAGACCGGTAAAAAACCTTCCCTGCAAAAACAGAGAAGGCATCCTGCAAAAAAGATTACTTTGTTTCATCAAGAACAGCTGTGCAGTGTGGACAGCGGGTCGCATCATCGGCAATGGGTTCTTTGCAGAACTGACAGGTGCGCGCCGGTGCGGCTTCTTCTTTCGGAAAAGCCCTGTTCATCTGGCGGACCACAAGGAAAATCACGAAAGCGATGATCAGGAAATCAATGATTGTATTAAGAAACTGTCCGTAAGCGATGACAGGCACGTTCATTTCTTTAGCTTCCGCCAGTGTAGCCACCGGTGTTTTTCCCAGATTGATAAACCGATTTGAGAAATCAACACCGCCCATAATCATTCCGATAGGCGGCATGATGATATTTTCCACCAGGGAAGATATGATCTTTCCGAAAGCGCCGCCGATAACGACGCCGACTGCCATATCGACCACATTGCCCCTGACAGCAAAATCCCTGAATTCTTTCATCATGCCCATCTTATTTCTCCTTTTCATTCGCAAATATATTAATTTTTTTATACTATAGCACATCCTCATCTGCATTTCTACATATTTCTATATAGCTTTATAAAATTTCCGCGCTTCGATTGTTAATCTCCTGTCACTTTCTTACTTGACAAATAATTGCCATCAAGATACAATAGAAGCGTAAACAGAAGAGACAGCCATTGGCCGTGGCGTTTCTGCTCATTGTTGCTTCTTACACAACCTCTATGAAAAGCTTCCTTTCACCGGGAAGCTTTTTTCGTACTGCAAAAGAGAGAAACCGCCCGGGTTCCCCTCTTCTTTCATCATAGATACGGATTCTTCACTGCGCAGAATAACGCTTAACAGTTCTGCCGCGCCTGCAGCATACCGGCCCTCAACCGTAAAAAGAATCTGTATTTTCCTATTTCTATCTTTTCTGATCGGGGGAAACATCCCGATTGCTCATCTGCCGGCATCCATCCGCTAAAAAACAGCGGATAAGCACCCGCTGCCTTTCTGATAACCGTTTTATTCCTTAATGAATGTATTTCCTGTCACTACAGGAACAGAGCGATCCTGCCGGACCATTTCTCCTCCCAGCGGATCGATGGCAGACGATACGGTAAGCATCGTGCAGAATGCTCCCCACACGAGAAGAACCGCCTTGCTCTCCTTCAATTCCGCCGTCATCCTTCCGAAGAATCTTTTCATCGGCAGCCTGCTCCCTGCTGCGCCTCTTCTTTCTGATTCTGCCGGTGTATAATGATTGGCTGCTGTCATGAACTTCATCTCCTTTATCATCCGCTCTTGTACCATTTCCTTTTCTTGGCCTCATTATACCCACACGGGTATCTACATTCAATAATCATTTGCAAAATAAAGTCCATTAATGGACAATTCGCGCAGATTGTACATTGAATGGCAAAATCAGCCATATCCCTGCACAATAAAAAACTCACAGCAGATCCGTATCAAATCTCCATACACGAAGAAGCTGCCATGAGCTGTAAAAATTTCCGGCCGGAAAAATAAAATGAAACTTCATACCGGCAAGAACATTCCCTTTCTGTTTTTCACTTATTTCCCTTGTCCGTACGTCGCATTCGGACCGTGCTTTCTTTGGTAGTGCTCGTCAAGGATGTATGCGGGAAGCGAGGCCGAAGGATTCAATAATTTTGTTTTCAGCGCCATTTCCGCCGCAGTCTCCATGACGACCGCATGGTACACAGCGTCCGCCGCGTTTTTTCCCCAGGCAAAAGGCCCGTGGTTCCGTACAAGAGCACCGGGCACGGCAAGCGGCTCGTATCCGCGGCATCGCACAGTTTCTATAATGACGGCACCCGTATTTTTCTCATAAGCGCTTTTCGTTTCTTCTTCCGTAAGCGCCCTTGTGCAGGGGATATCCCCATAAAAATAATCCGCATGGGTCGTACCGAGGGCAGGAATATCGAGTCCCGCCTGGGCAAAAGCTGTGGCATTGACGGAATGGGTATGTGTCACACCTCCGATTTCAGGAAACGCGCGGTACAGCGCCAAGTGGGTCTCCGTATCGGAAGACGGTTTCCATTTCCCTTCCACTGTTTCTCCCGTCTCCACATCGACTGCTACCATGTCGCCCGCTGTCATGCTCTCATAAGGCACACCTGACGGTTTGATGACCATAAGGCCTTTCTCCCGGTCGATACCGCTCACATTCCCCCATGTATAGATCACGACACCCCGTTTCACAAGTTCCAGATTGGCGGCGCACACCGCTTCTTTTAATGTCTCCAGCATAGAACCCTCCTGCTTTTTCCTTTTTAATAACAGTACAAGACCGCACCCTGTTATTTTATATTTTACGCTTTACGGTTTTTACCAATTCTTCCATAAATTTCTCTGCCCCGGGAGATCGTGTTTCTTTTTTGGCTGCTGCGGTATATTTCACCCAGCCTCACCATTTTGCGGATGACACTTACCATCTTCCTTATCACGGCAATAGATTCTTCGCTGTTGCTCTGAATGACGCCTTGCCGATGTCCTCACTACAGGTACAGATCCTTCACATTTGCTTCGGATGACGTTTAACGTTTTCCTCACTACAACAGCAAATCCTTTGCTGATATTTCGTATGACACCTAATGGAAAATATGCTTCGGCTTTTAACTCACAGCTAATGGCTAATGGCTAACAGCTTATAGCTGACAGCTCACAGCTGATAGCTTTTATCTTCTTCCTCCAATCGTCATTCTGAACGGTGGCAAGAATGCTTTGTGGGAAAAACGGGAAGCAGCAACATGACACCGAGTGAAGAATCTATGACTCTGATGACATCTTACCACTTTCCTCACCACGGGCATAGATCCTTCACATTCGCTTCGGATGACGATTAACGTTCCCCCCATTATGACGCCTTTTCTCCCAATCGTCATTCTGAATGGACGCAAGAATGCTGTTCGAGAAAAACGGGAAACAGCAACATGACACCGAGTGAAGAATCTATGACTCTGATGACGCCTTACCGCTTTCCTCACCACGGGTATAGATCCTTCACGTTCGCTTCGGATGACGTTTAACGTTTTCCTCACTACAACAGCAAATCCTTTGCTGTTGTTTCGTATGACACCTAATGGAAATCATATGCTTCGGCTTTTAACTCACAGCTAACGGCTCACAGCTCACAGCTGATAGCTTTTATCCTCTTCCTCCAATCGTCATTCTGAATGGACGCAAGAATGCTTTGTGAAAAAGCAGCAAAGCAGCAATATGGCACGGAGTGAAGAATCTATGACTCGGATGACGCCTTACCACTTTCCCCACCACGGGTACAGATCCTTCACATTCGCTTCGGATGACGCCTGACCGTCAGCTTATCCTCAGTCATACAAAAATACGGTACCCATCACATCTGACGAGTACCGTATTTTATGTTTCTTAAGTTATTTCCTTACCCTTGCTTTCCATTACGCTTTCGGGGAAATATGAGAACCATACACATCGCGGTAATCATTTTTCGCCTTATCGTCTTCACTGTTGACACGGACACGTTCTACCTTGTTTCTGTCATTGTCCTTGCCGGAAATGCGGTCGACACGGATACGATCCAGACGGATCTGGCGGAGTTCCGGTTCGAACTCATTCATGGCTCTATCCATATTGTCATCTACCGGCGCTCCATTCTTCAATGCACGATAGAACATCGCCGCAAATTCATAGCGGGTCATGGAACGGTCACCCTTGAATTCACCGTCCGGATAGCCTTCGATGATACCGTTTCCTGCCAATGTAGCCACATATTCATAAGCCCAGTGGTTTTCCGGCACATCGGGGAAATCCTTCTTCTTACCCATATCCAGGATGCCAAGAATAGAATTCATCTTCTGCTCCATGGTATCCAGGCGTTTCTTCAAGTCCTTGTTCTCATCACGGAGATCGACGATTTCTTTTGCCATGGCTACTTTGGATGTGGATACATGGTTGCCCTGTCCCAGCTTCACGCTAACTCCGGCATTCACCATGTTTTCACCGGCACCGAAGGAACCGCCCACGCTGAACATGGTATCTTCATTAGGGCGGTAGAATGCGCCTACCGATACGGCATGAGCATCTTTGTAGTTGCCGTAACCGGCTGCGAAATCCCACTTATCATCCGGGTCGAAATCAAGGGGATGAAGGGCTGCCAATGCTGCAGCGCCCGCTCCTACACGGTTCACACGGGTTCCCAGTTCGCCTACTTTATTGGTTACATTTTTGATATCCTGCGAAGACGCGATGCCGGAAACGGAATAGGTGCTGCCGTCATTACGAGTGAAGTTCAACGTATCCCCGCTAAGTGAAGCAGATGATGTATAGCGGTCCTGCAATCCGGTGACGGTTGCTGTCGTTCCATCACTGTTTGTCAGCGTAGCAGTACCTGCACCGTTCGAGGCATAGGTCGCCGTGCCGCCGGTTACTACCGTATCCTTGGCATTGATCGTGTATATAGCATGTCCGTCCCCAGGATCTGCCGTCTTATTCACCGACGTAATATTCGTCCCGGCCCTTACTTCTGTGGAAGCAGCCGCTACGATGGATGTTTTTGCTTTCCTCAGCTGCGCTACATTGACAGCATCAGTATCATTTGTGCCGGCTGCAACTCCGGTAATCTGGCGGGTGATACCTTTGGACGTATCGCCTACGGAAACAGCTGCTTGCGTAGATTTCCATACCGAAGATGTATCCGTGGAATTCGTACCTGTTCCGGGATCATAGCCCGCAACGCCTTTATCCACGGACGCCACAGAACCTGCGCCAAGCGCTACACCGCCTTCTTTGGTCACGTTGGCTTCACTGCCGATGGCTACAGCATTCTTGACACTGGTACTGGTACCGGCTTGAGACGAACCGATGACAACGCTGCCGTCGGCACCTGTCAGTGTTCTCTTATCCCCAAAGACAACAGCGCCATTTGTATTGGTCACATTATTTTCAGAACCGATGACGGAGACGTGATTGATATTAGTCGCTGTATTATTATAACCGGTGATCGAGTTGTAGGTACTCGGACTGCCGCTGGTACCGGTCACGGTATTGTTAACGCCAATAATGGATGTTTTCTGGGTATAATCCGCTTTGTTGCCACCGCCAATAGCTAAAGTGGCACCGCCACTTTTAGAACCTGTAATCGCAGTTCTCAATTTATCAGCAAATTCTTTTGCAGAAGAACCACTATCAGATGGTGCAGAAATATTGGTGATGGAATTGGTAATTTCATTTCCGGCACCGTAAATGAGAGATCCATTGGAATTAAAGGTGCGGTTTGCCACACCAGTAACAGTATTAGCGATACCAGCATAACGATTATTTGATGTTTTCGATTCAATACTATTCAAAGAACCTGTAATGGTGGCTCCTAAATTCTTTACCGGATTTGCCAGTCGTCCACCATTATACTCGCTGGAAATAATATTATAGACACCGGTACTTGTCGTAAAAGCGCCATTGCTGAAACTGTTGGCACCGATGGTGGTGGCATAGACATTCAACGCGTCTGTCCGCGTAGAAGCGCTGTCTACCGTGGTATCCCCCAGTGCGCCTTTGTAATTATGTGAACCGATCATCGTACTACCGGTACGGGCAAATGTATTATCACCGATAGCAACACTGCCTACGACCTTCGTCGGATCAGCAGGAATTCTAGCAGAAGAGAACCAACTTCCGCTAAATGTTGTCTGTCCAAAGGCAAAGCTGGCTTCTCCGCCGCCAGCCATATTTTCTACTTTTGCATTTTTGCCAATGGCAATGCTGCCACCCTGGCTGGCATAGTTATTGATGTTAGCACCGTTGCCTACCACAATATCACCGGTAGCGTTACTTGCACCATTGGAATAGGAAATACCTGCCCCTTTGCCAATGGCCACATTTTCTGCTTTCGGCGCGTCACTGCCCGTACCATACGCCACGCCGCTGCCGGAACCTGTCGTTGTATCCGCCGCATTCGCCGTGTATCCACCCATGAGGACTCCCATCCCCACAGCTGCTGCCAGAGCGGCTTTCACTGCTTTTCCCGAAGCGCTTTTCGTGTGGCTCTTTGCCACTTCAGAAGTGACGACATAGGCATGTTTTGCCTTACTCCATACGACCTTGTAAATTTTGTTCATACTTTCCTCCCAATTTAAAGAAAATAAAAAATATAAAAGAGCTATCATGTTTTACCCTTCGCGCTCCGTCTCACCTCTCCCTGTCACACAACCGGTTTCAGATTTTAACAGACAAATTCCGCAGGTTACACAAAACTGCTTTTCTAATAATTAAATATTATAGCAGAGAATTTATCTTATTTCCACTTTTTTAAAAACTATCATGAATAATTAAGAAACAAGGTTAGTTGTAAAATGAAATCAGACACTAAACCGCAACAGCAAATCGGGTAGTTACACAGGAAAACATTTCATTCTGTATTCTTCATCCCCCTCCCGCAAGTGAGTATCCCCAAGATCTACAGCATCGATGATGATCACAACTTCATGCGCCGCTTAGCGTCTTTGAAATCGGCGCCTTCCTAAACCCGCAAGGGCAAGACGTTTCATTTATTTTCAAAATCGTTCACCTGCTTTCTTTATAGACAATAGAAAATCATGCCTCCTGAATTCTATCGCATATTCATGGAGGCATGATTTCATACTACATGGAAATTATTTTACAGGATTATCTATTGTGAATAACACGTACACGTTCGATTGTCGGTTGTCCTGCTTTGTTCTGCGCAATCGTGTCCACGCGGAACCGTTCCAATTCAGGTTCAAATTCCTTGAGCATTCTAGCAGGTACTTCGAATCCTCTCTGCATCGCGCGGTATACAATAGCACCGAATTCATAACGTGTCATCATACGGTCGCCGCCAAAGTTTCCGTCAGGATACCCTTCAAGGATACCATTCCCCGCAAGGGTGGCGATATATTCGTAAGCCCAGTGGTTCTCCGGTACATCAGGGAAGAGCTTGATCTTCATCGGATCCAACGCCTGTCCCTGAACGACCTGGCCAAGCGCGCCGCGCAGCTGTTCCACTTCCTTACGGAGGTCTTTGATTTCTTTCGCCATTGCCACTTTTGATGTGGATACATTGTTGCCCTGTCCCAGTTTCAAGCTGACGCCGGCATTCACCATATTCTCTCCGCCGCCAAAGGAACCTCCCACACTAAACATGGTATCTTCATTCGGACGGTAGAATACGCCGATAGCCCCCGCATTGGCATTTCTGTAATGTCCATAACCGGCTGCCACATCCCATTTATCATCGGGATCGAAGTCCAGCGGATGGAGGGATGCCAAGGCGGCTGCCCCAGCGCCAACTTTGTTCACACGGTCCCCCAGCTTGCTGATGCTCTGGTTTGTCTGGAACAGCTGGGAACCGTTCACCGCATCTTTGCTGGTCGGGCTAATATCGCCGGGCGCCACATTGGTGATCTTCTTATCTCCCGCATCTACACCGTTTTTGGTGATGGAAGGCCCGTTATTGATAGTCAGTCCGTTATCATTAATCGTGGTATCTCCCGTCTTGACGGTCGTGGCATTGACAGTCTTGGCATTCACTGTATCGGAATTTACCGTAGTGATATTTCCTGTCTCGGCAGTAACTGTCTTTGTCATCACAGTTTCCAAACCTTTCAGGTCTTTGGCCATGCGGACTTTCAGGTTGTTATTGCCGTCGGATACGACGCCAAGGTTGTCTTCTGTGGTCAGTTTGTTTGTGTCTGTAATGCCTCCGACTACGTTCACCTGTTCGTTCAGTTTCTTCTTGATGACCGCTCCTGTATCACCGCCATACTTCATGCCATCATTTAAGGTAGCCACTTCTTCTTTGCTTCCGTCCGGTTTCTCGTATACGATACGGGTCGTGGTCGTACCCGGCGCGCCGTCTACTCCGGGCTTGCCATCACGGGTAACGGAAATATTTGTCGTTACGCCGTCTTTACCATTAATACCGATTTTACCATCTTTGCCGTCTTTACCTGTAGCAACAATAGTTTCGCTTTTCAGGTTCTTGTCCAAGCCAACAATCATTTCACCGTTGCTATTCACCATGGTCTTGATGTTGGAAGAATCATATTCCGTATCCGCCTTCGTACCGGTGCCCTTGATGGTCATGGTTTCATTCAGTTTTTTAGCTACGGTACCGGTATTTCCTGCAAACTTGAGCCCATCATCCAGGGTAGCGACGTCATGCTTATCACCATTCTTTTCTTCGATGATCAGACGTGTGATATTCGTTCCGTCAACGCCGGGTTTACCATCACCACCTTTAATGGTAAGTCCGTTAGCGCCGTCCTTGCCATTCAAACCGATGGAGCCATCTTTGCCGTTGATGACCACAGCAGAGCCATCTTTACCGTTGACTCCGATGGAGCCGTCTTTGCCGTTCGCGCCTTTTTCACCAAGATTGATGTTATCTTTTACATTGACTTTATACGGATTGGCTGCTGTTCCGTCGCCTTCAACGGTGGTATTCTTTCCGTCTACCAGCTTGGTCGCATTGGCTGCGATCTCGTCTTTCAGCTGATCTACATTGACCGCATCTGTACCGGCCGTACCTTTTGCCACATTATGGATCTGGTTGCCGCCATTATTCAGTCCGTCCGCGGTTAAAGAAACATTTGTCTTACCGGGTCCCGGTGTCTTCGGCGTAATGGTAATGCCACCGGCGGTGACCTCCGTCTTATTCCCGGTGCTGTCGGTAATGGTCGTACCGGCTCCGTTGGTTACTGTCGTATTTCCTGCCGCGTCTTTTGTCGTCACACTGTTGACATTAATATCGTCTTTCAATGCCACTTTGACCTTGCCGCCCTCGACTTTGGTGGTAATATTTTTTCCATCACCTACAACTTCCACATCACTACCGAGGTCTTTATGCACTTTTTGTCCATCTTCCGCCTGGATACCGAAGCCCTTTTGAATAAGATCAGAAGACTGAGCCTTCAGTTGGCTGACATTGACCGCATCCGTATCGGCTGTGCCTTTTTCTACATTATGGATCTGGTTGCCGCCATTATTCAGTCCGTCCGCGGTTAAAGAAACATTCGTTTTGCCGGGTCCCGGTGTCTTCGGCGTAATGGTGACACCTCCGGCGGTGACTTCCGTCTTATTTCCGGCACTGTCGGTCACAGTCATACCGGCTCCGTTGGTTACTGTCGTATTTCCTGCCGCATCTTTTGTCGTCACACTGGTCAGATCTTTCAGCTCTTTGGCAAGTTTGACGTTGAACTTGTTATTCGCCGCATCGGCTACCACGCCGATATTGTTATCACTCAGTTTGCTGCCGTCAGCACCGCCCAAGATGGACATCACCTGGTCAGATCCCCGTTTAACCACATTGACGTCTGCCGCACTTGTCGCACCGATAGTGGAATTGTCTCCGCCAAAACGGAGCGGACGGGTCATGGTATAGAGCTGGCTTCCATTGACTGCATCCGTACTCTGCGGAGCAACCAATCCGGCCGCCACGTTTTGAATACGGCGTTCCTTGCCTTTAGCTCCTACCGTGACAACACCTGCCGGTGTGCCGCCTGCATAGGCATAAGTGCCATCACTGTTATAAACTGCCATGCCTTTGGTGGACGCGCCATCTGCCACATAAGCGGAGCCGCTCCCCAGATATACGGAATTCCCCATGGTGGCATTCACATTGCTGCCCAATATCTGGGTATTGGACAAATCAAGCGCTTTATTTGATGTGTCTATCGTATTATTATTCCCGACAATCTGGACATCTGTAAGATTCTTTGTATTATTTTTTGCCTTTACCGTGTTCTTTGAACCGGTAATCGTGATACCGGATACCTTGCCGGCATCATCCTGCGTCGTTGTATCCGTATCGCCGCTGACTGTATTATTATTCCCTGTCAGCATGATATCCGTTAGCCCTGTTGCCGTTTCTTTTTTGACGATGTTACTGTTTCCGGTTACTCTGTTATTCTCACCGTCCAACGTATTTTCATTTCCAAACACACCGGAATTGACCGCCGTGATATTTGAACCATTACTTGCTACCGGAGTTGTGGGGGCACTGTTCCGTGCGCCGATGACATATGTCCCTGCTCCATTGACAGTGTTGGCCGTACCGATTGCACCGGAAGATTCTCCTGTAGCACTTGCCGTTGTACCTATAGCCAAAGCATCATTCGCCAATGCATGTGCCCGATCACCCAAAGCTACCGCGCTCCGGCTGTTACTCTTAGCTTCACTGCCTATTGCTACTGCTTTATCATCAGAGGCTCCGGCGGCATAACCGATAGCCACTGCCTTATCCACACTGGTCCCGCCATTCTTTATGGTGGTGACGGCACGGGTACCCATGGCAATAGAATGATTCCCTTCCGACTGTGCTCCTGCACCAATGGCCATATTGTATTTATAACCGGAAGCCGCCACAGTCTGCGTAATGGTAGGTGTACCACCATTTATTTCCTCATAGCCGGTTCCCAGGGCGATGCTGCCTTCTCCCTGTGCCTCCACATTATTCCCAATGGCCGCGCTGCGTTTTTTCAACGCTTTGGCGCCAACTCCTGCTGCCATAGAATCTTCGCCGGCAGCCCCGTCATTATTGTAATTATTCGCATTTGTGGACTTCACAGAGTAATAATGAGTCTTTGCCTGATCCACGGTTTCGTTCAACTGATTAACATTAACCGCATCTGTTCCCGATGTACCTTTAGCCACATTGTGAATTACGGTTCCTTTGTTATTGGTATTCTTTAAAGTGATACTTTCTCCCTGCCCGGTAGTTACAGTATCATAGTAGACTCCTGTAGTCGTCGTACTGGTAATACTGGCATTCACCTGCCGGACCGTTTCATCGATGGATTTCTTCAGCTGTGCCACTGTAACGGCATCCTGATCCTGCGCGCCATCCGCTACATTCGTAATACGACGCAATGCTGCCGCCGTACCAACTGAAACACCTGTGGAAGGAGCGGCAGTCCCTGTCAGATAACCAGTACCGCTAATCATGGCCGCGCTGGCTTCCGAACCATTACCGATGGCAATGTTCCCGCCGGAAGCCTTTGCCCCTTGTCCCAGCGCCATGCTGGCCGCGTCTTCCGCCAATGCATTAAACCCGGCAGCTATGGATCCATTTCCTGCTGCCTGCGCATGAAAACCAAGCGCCAACGCGTCATCAGCGGCTTTCGTATCACTGCCGACTGCTGTCGCCTGGAGGCGGGACACCAGGGTAGTATTCTTATTAGCATTATATCCAATGGATACATTTTTCCCAATAGAAGGATTACCGGCAGTACCTATATTCGTCCCTGCCTCTACACCAATGGCAATATTATAATTGCTGGATACATTTCCGCCCGCCTTGGTGCCGATGGCAATATCATGCTGTCCATCCACATTTTGTCCGGCTTCGTCACCAATAGACACATGCGAGCCCTTCGTTCCCAATACATCACCAATCATGCCCTTACCGGCACCAATACCGACAGACACAGATCTGCCGGCTGCCGCGCCGGCCTCATCACCGACAGCAACAGAACTGGAACCGGCTGTCTGACTGGCATTCCCAATAGCAACCGCATTTTTTCCTTTTGCTTCCGTTCCCTGACCAACAGATACGGCATTTTCTCCTTCGGCCACAGCAGAAGTACCGGCTGCCAGACTGTTTTTGCCTTTAGCAGCCGCTTCTTTGCCGATCGCCGTTGCGGCTTCCTTACCGGCCTGGGCACTTTCGCCAACAGCAATCGCACTGTGACTGTTTTTGGCAACAAAAGCACCGTGCCCGATAGCTGTCGCATTATTAGAAGACACCGTCTTTGCCGCTGTTCCAATCGCCATACTGTTGTTATTAACTATACGATTGCCGCCATCATTTTGAACAACCGCTCCATCTCCCAACGCAATAGAAGAATTACCACGGGCATTGGCTTTATTCCCGACAGACACACTATTCTTGCCGCCGCCGACAAGTACGACCGTGCTGTCTCCATCCGGTGTCATACCGCTGACAGCACCGTTAATTGCCCCATGGCCGATGGCCACGCCATTTACTGCATTAGAAACGTTTCTGGAAGCATGCCCTACCGACACGGAATCTTCGGCTTCTGCTTTGGCCTCCACCCCCATTGCCATCGCATTATCTTTGGTGGCTCTGGCCTGCGTCCCTACCGCGACAGCATCCGAGCCAACAGCTGAAGCATCTGCCCCCGTGGAATTGGCACGGAAATACTTAATCCCCGGTTTTGCAGCATCAAGTCCCAGGCTATTTGTCAGTGCTGTGAGCGTGTTGATTTTTAATGTATTATTGCTGATATTGCCGGCGTTTGTGCTGATATTGGTAGCATTCGTACTGATATGGGTAGCATTATTGTTGATATTGCCGGTGTTGGTATTCACCTGCGTACTTAATGTAGCCAAATCACCCGTCGTGGCCAGCCCGGTCGTTGATATGGTAATCGTCTTGGTTGCCGGATCCTTAGTTACGGTGATATGGGTACTGCCGTTCAATGTATCCCCATCATTGACTGTAGCCGCCTCACTGCCGACAAAACCGCCAAAGCCCAGCATCGCCGTTAAAACCGCAGCCAGCGCAGATTTATATGCTTTATTCCCCTTATTTTTGCTGCTGCTGGCGGCAATTTCTGGAACTACCACATAACTGTTCTTCACTTTGCTCCAAATGACTTTGTAAATTTTGTTCATATAACCCTTCCTCTCTACATACCCAAAAAATATAATGCTATATCAAAAATTTATTTATATGATCCGGCAGATCTCCTACACCTCCTTCTATACTTCTCATCATATTTACCAGCCTTTATAAAAACACAAGATTTTTCACTGATGAATATTTATCTACCGGTTCAGTGCCATTTCATTCATATAATGTAAACAGCTGTGCTCTTAATTTTTGCAATAACAGTACAGCTGTCCTTACTTTAATTCCAAATGCCTTTATGAATATGATTCATATCAATATTTCTTAAGAATGGAGATGAATTTCGGAGCGATCGATTATTTCCAAGGCATTCCTAAAAAGCTACCTTATTCTCCATATTTCTGTTCAAGTCCACTTTAATAAAAGAGTTTCCTTATTTCCCGTCATGTGTATGTCGTTACATACTGTAACAGCATACATACAAAATGGCCCAATCATATAATTCTAAATTTCAAATCGACTCCCAAAAAAAAAAGCTCCTCCAACGGCATATCCGTTTTTAGAATCATTTTAATCTTCACAGCCTCCTTAAAATTAATTCCATGACGGTTTTCCATTTTCAACAGCAGCATTTCCTGCTTGATCCCCATTTCTTTTGACAGTTCTTCAAGGCTCATCTCCTGTTTTGCCAATTCTGCCATCAGATTTTTATACACGTTCCTCTCTCCCTTTAATTTGAAATTTCAAATTATTATATCATTATAACTTTTTATTACTAAAAAATCCACATCCCACTCCTGATTCATTGAAATTTCGATATTATTTATGTAAAATCAACAGTAAGGAGGCGATTATGACAAAAGAGGAATATTTGAAAAAGCTGATCCTCCAACGATGGACACTGAAAGATTTCGCCGCAAAGATCAATATGCCATATGGAACTCTATATTCCATTCTGAAGAATGTAGATGGCGGATCCATGTACAATATAGTAAAAATCTGCAGTGGTCTGCACCTTTCCACTGACGAACTGTCTCAGATAGGAAAGCCCCGGAATTATATCCTGCAGGAAGATAGAAGTACGTACAATACAAAAGAACTACCGGATCTGAGATCCATCTTGAGCAGCACATTTCTCTTCAATGGAACGGAATATACTCTCTCAGAGAAAAAACAGGACATGCTGTCTCAAATCATCCAAGCTGTACTGAGCGAAAAAACATAGTAGATCCCGTATCGCACTTTTCTCGGAAAATAACGGAATTACCAGCTTATTTTATCCAAGCCGGCAGGCGTAAACACACATAGCACTTCCACATCCATTTCCTATGTATTCATACATTTACTTTATCAGTACAATTATTTATCTTCTGCCCCAACCAAGCGGGTCTCGGTTTTCTATACCATAATCTTCACATAGTGCTACCTGAAGGTAATCATAGAAGAATCACGGGCAATAAGCTTTCCTCAAACAGAATCACCCCCGCAAAACCCAAAGCGTCAAAAATATATCCTCACAACACAAAAAGCGTTCCTTCCCAGATATACAATTAGGAAGAAACGTTTTTATTTTTATACCTTATATGTACAATATGGGTTGTGCCAATAATTTTTCACAAATTCAGACATATCATCGGTAATGGATCAAATCAACCGGTACTTTCCTATTCAGAAACTCCCCTTCTTTAGAAAGCAAAGTTTGAGGCAAATCAAGCCGGCGCCTTTCTTGCCAATTCAGTGCACTTATTATTATGCGCCCGATGACCAACGAAGCCGAAACGGATACTCGCATGCCAAGATGATTCAACCCGTAAAAGAATATTTAGCTTATAGCTAACAGCTCACAGCTGATAGCTTTTATCTTCTTACCGGCTTCCCCACCACGGTGACAGATTCTTCGCCGGCACTTTGGATGACGTCTTACCGGCTTCCTCACCACGGCAGCAGATCCTTCACGTTCGCTTCGGATGACGATTAACATTTCCCTCATTATGACGCTTTGCCGTCCGCCGTCATTCTGAACGGTGGCAAAAATGCCTTGTGGGAAAGACGGGAAACGAAACAGTGACACAGAGTGAAGACTCTATTATCCTCATGACATCTTACCGATTCCCTCACCACGGGTACAGATCCTTCACGTTCGTTCAGGATGACG
>ULYV01053102.1_pt1 | contig 21594 bp, 19 predicted proteins | sample 1962461 | NCBI WGS metagenome assembly ULYV01 (sample SAMEA4835871, study PRJEB28245) | human gut metagenome | biome: gut microbiome; material: fecal sample | place: Denmark | collected 2008 | reverse complement strand
TGAACAATATCTCGCAAAAATGGGCTTTATAAGGGACGACTATTCTAGCAATGCGTTAGGATAATGGACAGATGCAAACCCTGCATCTGTTATGATGTTTGAGTTCTACAAAGTGGAAGAAGTAGATCTTGTCAAAGGTGTAAAAGTTACCTATACTTACAAATTGGAAGGCACTTCAACCACTATTAAAAAAGAAGTAGTACAAGCTGTTGGCAGTAACTACAATGCTCCTGCTCTTGATTTCGTAACCTTTACTCAACCGACAGGTCAAGTAACAGGCAGTGAAAATGTAACGGTTACTTGTACTGAGAATCTGCTTTTTGAGAAAACCACCGACTTGAACAATCCGAAGTGGTTCGCAATTGATATACACAGTAATCAGAATCGTTACATGTGGCATTATGAGGCGGATAATCAAAACATTAAAGTCGCAGTTCCTGAAGATTTACTCAGCATATCAAAGGATGATGCTTACTTTTGGTGTCTCACTGGTAATGTATTCGATGGTTTCCAAATCTACAATAAAAAAGCAGGAACTACCAAATCAATCAACACCACTTCAGACAAACCTCAAATTACCGAAGGCAATCATACTACTTGGCATATTGTAAAGCCTCAGCAGACAGAATTTTCAAATGCAGCCTGTTTCAAGGCAGATAATACTCAATTTTTAAACCATCAAGGTGATAATACTTTGGGCTATTGGTCGGATGCGGACCAAGGTTCATCTTGTCGCTTCTTTAAGCCTGCGGCCATTGCCATGGAATATGCCGAATTATATGCCAATATGCCATAAAATGCAGTAGGTGGTTACACCGAAGTTGAAAAACTCGATCCGGCTATTACTGAAGCCGAAAAAAACTTGTTTAATTTTGAGAATGCCAATAAATTAGCAGATGCAATTAAAGCACTAAAACCGAATGGTGTGACCCTCAAGGCAGGTAAGTATTATCGCTTGCAGAATAAGTTTTTCCCGTCTCGTTATGCCAATGCTGATATGACCGGTCAGGAAAATCTGCAAAAGGCAATCAGCTCGGTTGTATTGTTCGAATCGGAAGGAACTGAAAACCTGTATCATTTAAAAATGCAAGGTCAAGGTTTGGGTCATCTAACTAAGAGTAATCAAATACGATTGACTACAGATCAAAGCAATATGGGTTCGTTCCAAGTTATCGACAAGGGTAATGCCCTGTATGTACTTAAGGATGTTACAAGTACCGAAAAAAACTATTGCTGCATTCATGATGCTTCTACTCAAAGTCATAATTTGGTGGGATGGGGAGAAGATGCTGAAGCTTCTCAGTGGTATATTGTTGAAGCTACCGACGTTGAAGTAGCCCTCAATACTGCTGGTGACGCTTCATATGCTACTGCATACCTTCCCTGCTCGGTTTCTAACGTACAGGGTGCAACCGCTTACATCGGTAAGAAACAAGGTGAAAACACTTTGCGCGCTACAGCTATTGAGGGTGGTATTCCTGCCAACACGGGTGTTATCCTGAAGGGTGCTGCCAACGAAGCTAAAGCTGTTCTGACGCTCGGTGAAGCTACTTCTGATGTTCAAAACAATGCACTCAATGGTACGCTCGTTGAAAAAGATTACACGAACGAATTGGTATTCGGCGTAAAAAATAACATAGTAGGTTTCTACAGTATGACTACCGGCAAGAAGATTGGTGCGAATAAGGCATACTTGACCGGTGCTGCTGCTCAGGCTATGAAACTCGTGTTCGATGGTGATGTAACGGGTATTGAAAACGTACTGGGCGAAGCTGCAGATACTAATGCTCCTATCTACGACTTGACCGGTCGCCGCGTAATGAAGGCAGTAAAGGGTGGCTTGTACATCCAGAACGGCAAGAAGTTTATCGCTCAGTAATCAACATTCTTTTAGCATTTAACCACAACAAAACGAAATAACATGAAGAAATATATCAGACCTTCTATCGAAGTAATTACGCTCCAAACAGAAGATGCTATCCTCACTGGTAGCGGAGATAAAACCATGGATTTCACCATCAATGCCGGTGAACAAACCGAAAGTGCCTGGTCGCAAGACAAAGGCTGGAGCAGTGACGGCTGGACTTCTACTAGTGAAGCTGAGTAAATCTGTCTCATAAGCGGTTGATTAAATGAGTAGTGGGTGTCCAACAGTGGTTGGGCACCCATTTTGTTGTTCTATTTTAAGGAACGAGTGTGCATTCACTAATAGAATATCGCGGATATGTGAAAACAGAAAAGTCGAAAATTTTTTCATGAGCAGCAAGAAACTAGTTGAAAAATGGAGCATGAAACGTTTTAAAGCGTGTGGTTGTTACATGGATTTTCTTCTGATTGCATTAAATCTCAAAAGGTCACTTTTCCCAAGTTTGGCTTCAAAAAGGTCACCTGAAGGTCACCATAAACGAAATCAGGCATCTACGATTGCTCGTAAATACCTGATTTTCAGTGTGGACCAGCTTGGGCTTGAACCAAGGACCTCCAGATTATGAGTCTGTTGCTCTAACCAACTGAGCTACAAGTCCGAGCTATGAGAATTTCTTCTTAGCAGGTGCAAAAGTAGAACATTTCTTTGAGATTTGCAAAGAATCACACCCAAAATTTGATAAAAAGATTTAATTCACTTATTCGTAAGGATTTAAATTGTATTTTTGTACTTCACTAATTAATTGATAATAGCCGTATGGCACATACAAAACAGGAAACCGCCTTTACAGGGCTGACAAATAAAGAAGTTCTTGAAAGCAGGGAGAAATTCGGGATGAATCTCCTGACACCCCCTAAACGTCCTTCTATGTGGAAACTTTATCTCGAAAAGTTCCGCGACCCGGTGATACGCATCCTTCTCGTTGCAGCATTCTTTTCACTGGTCATAGCCATCATTGAAGATGAATATGCCGAAACTATCGGAATATTCTTCGCTATATTTCTGGCTACCGGCATCGGGTTCTATTTTGAATATGATGCAAACAAGAAATTTGATTTGTTGAATGCCGTAGGTGAAGAAACGCCCGTCACGGTCATGCGTAACGGCAAAATACAAGAGATTCCGCGCAAAGACATCGTTGTGGGAGACATCGTCATATTAAATACCGGCGAAGAGGTGCCGGCAGACGGCATCTTGTTGGAAGCTATTTCCATGCAGATTAATGAATCCAACCTGACCGGAGAATTAATGGTGAACAAAACGGTCAACGAAGAATTATTTGATGATGAGGCCACATATCCCAGCAACACCGTCATGCGTGGAACAACAGTAGTGGACGGTCACGGCATGATGCGCGTAGAGCATGTAGGCGATGCGACAGAAATCGGCAAAGTGGCTCGCCAGGCAACAGAGCAGAGCCAAGAACAGACTCCATTGAATATTCAATTAACAAAGCTGGCCGATTTCATCGGTAAAATCGGCTTTACCATTGCCACACTGACCTTTATTATCTTCACGGCCAAAGACCTTTATGGATATTTGAGCATGAACGAGATAACCGGCTGGCAGCAATGGGTGCATATCGCCCGTATTGTTTTAAAATATTTCATGATGGCCGTTACCCTGATAGTGGTCGCCGTTCCCGAAGGTTTACCGATGAGTGTTACTCTCAGCCTTGCACTGAATATGCGCCGTATGCTGAAAACGAACAACCTTGTCCGAAAAATGCATGCCTGCGAAACAATGGGAGCCATCACAGTCATCTGTACAGACAAGACCGGCACACTGACACAGAATCTGATGCAAGTGCATGAAGCAAAGCTCGACACCTCCAAAGCGGACTTGATAGCTGAAGGCATCAGTGCCAATTCCACGGCTTTCTTGGAAGAAGCAGAGGCCGGAAAGAAACCTTCCGGTGTAGGAAACCCAACCGAAATCGCTTTATTGTTGTGGCTTAACGAGCAGGGAAAGAATTACATGGAGCTGCGTGAAAGAGCGACTGTTGTCAACCAGCTCACATTCTCCACCGAACGTAAATATATGGCTACGTTGGTCGACTCTCCCATCCAGCAAAAAAGAGTGCTATATATAAAAGGTGCGCCCGAAATTATAATGGGTAAATGCAATCTGAGCCCTGATGCCATTGCACAATATAATGCCGACCTGCTTGCCTATCAAAACAAGGCCATGCGTACTTTGGGACTGGCTTATAAATATATCCCCGAAGGCGTCGGAGAGGATTGTTCTGAATTAGTGAATGAAGGCGGAATGACTTTCCTCGGTATTTTTGCCATCAGTGACCCCATTCGTCCCGATGTACCCGAAGCTGTCGGCAAATGTCAGTCAGCCGGTATCGGTGTGAAGATTGTAACCGGTGATACTCCGGGAACTGCTACCGAAATTGCCCGCCAAATCGGATTATGGAAACCCGAAGACTCGGAACGCAACCGAATCACAGGGGTGGAATTTGCTGCTTTAAGCGACGAAGAAGCACTCGACCGTGTGCTCGACCTGAAAGTAATGAGCCGTGCGCGCCCGATGGACAAACAACGCCTGGTGCAGCTGCTCCAGCAAAAAGGTGCGGTAGTTGCTGTTACCGGTGATGGAACCAACGATGCCCCCGCTCTCAACCACGCACAAGTGGGACTTTCGATGGGAACAGGAACTTCTGTCGCAAAAGAAGCCAGCGATATTACACTGCTGGATGACTCTTTCCACAGTATCGCCACTGCCGTCATGTGGGGACGTTCGCTCTACAAAAACATTCAACGCTTCATTGTCTTCCAACTGACAATCAATGTAGTGGCATTGGCAAGTGTATTGCTAGGTGCCTTTCTGGGAACGGAACTTCCGCTGACTGTCACTCAAATGTTATGGGTAAACCTCATTATGGACACTTTTGCTGCCATGGCACTAGCTTCCATACCGCCCAGTCCCGATGTTATGAACGAAAAGCCGCGCAAGACCAATGACTTTATCATCACCAAGGCTATGCGCAATAATATATTAGGTGTAGGACTTGCATTTTTGGTTATACTGATGTCACTCATCGTAGGTATCAGACAACTTCCCGCCTCACAAACAGAGTGGGCTCTTACCTGCTTCTTCACTATCTTTGTAATGCTTCAGTTCTGGAATCTGTTCAACGCCAGTGTTTTCGGAACCAACCATTCTGTATTTAAAGATTCACGCCATGCACTGGGTATGCTCAGTGTAGCGGTTATCATACTGATAGGTCAGATATTCATTGTCGAATTCGGAGGAAAAGTATTCCGCACCGTACCGCTGAACCTGACCGAATGGATTATAATCATCACCGCTACCTCTTTGGTGCTGGTAGCAGGTGAAATCTACCGACTGATAAAACGGTTGCAAACAAAAAAGTCAATTAGGTAAAAGAGCATAAAGAGTTATGGACAGTAAGATTAAAAATGTCATTTTCGATTTAGGTGGAGTATTAATAAATCTGGATTTTGACAGTTGTCTGAATGCATTCCGCACAGCAGGATTCACCAACATAGAAGAGCAAGTTCGTCAAATGCAAGGTAATGGAGTATTTTCCCGATTCGAGTTGGGAGAAATCTCACCCGAAGAGTTCAGGGATGCCATCCGCAAAGAAGCCGACGAATCGTTGACCGACCGCAAGATAGATGATATGTGGAACCTGATGCTACTGAATATTCCCCGCGAAAAGTTGGATTTACTGTTAGAGCTGCGCGAACGCTACATGGTTTACCTGCTTAGCAACACCAACCAAATCCATTGGGATTATGCCGGTGAAGAAATGTTTAACTACCGAGGTTTTCGAGCTGACGATTTCTTTGAAGACACCTTTCTTTCTTTCAAAATGCATTTGGCTAAGCCCGATAAGGCTATCTATGAGAAAGTAATGAAAGAGGCAAATATTCTTCCTGAGGAAACGTTCTTTATAGATGATTCGGAAACTAACTGCCGGGCAGCAGCGGCACTTGGCATTCAAACCCACCACTACCATATCGGTGAAGATTTAAGTTTATTATTCGACTAATGGAAATTATATCAGACATAAACCATCCGGCACTTCCCCCATCGGTTGCCACCATCGGCTTTTTTGACGGGGTGCATCGCGGTCACCATTTCCTCATCGACCAAGTAAAGGAAGTGGCTGTAAAAGAAGGATTATGTTCTGCGTTAGTCACCTTTCCGGTACATCCCAGACAGGTGATACAAACCTCTTATTGCCCCCAACTCCTCTCCTCTCCTCAAGAGAAATTAAACTTATTGAAAACAACAGGTACTGATTATTGCATCCTGCTTCCGTTTACACATGAATTGTCATTGCTTTCTGCACGCAAATTCATGCAATTGCTACGCGACAAATTCAATATCCGCATACTGGTAATAGGCTACGACCACCGCTTCGGTCACAACCGAAGTGAGAGTTTTGAAGATTATTACCGTTATGGAGAAGAACTCGGTATATATATAGTACGCGCGCGCGAATATACCGATGGTGAAAATAAAATCAGTTCTTCCGTCATCCGACGGTTGCTAAAAGAAGGAGACGTAACCCATGCCTCTCAGTTCTTGGGATACAATTATTATTTAGACGGAACCGTTGTCGACGGTTATAAAGTCGGCCGTAAGATAGGCTTTCCTACCGCAAACCTAAAAGTAGATTATCCCGAAAAACTCATTCCTTCGGAAGGAGTATACGCCGTATATGTACATATAGAAGGAAAAAGATGGGCAGGGATGTTGAACATAGGGCATCGTCCTACCATGAATAATGGAAAAGACCTCAGTATCGAAGTGAACATCCTTCATTTTTCGGATAATATCTATCACAAAAAAATGTGCATTGAGTTCGTCCAATATCTGCGTCCCGAAGAAAAGTTCGATAACATTGAAAGCCTTATCTGCCAAATGCACAAGGACAGAGAAGAAGCCGCAAAGATTCTATTATAGAACTATTCCCGCCTCACAACAAAGTGTCTTTTTTACCGGCATTTCCTACCCCAAACACATAAAAACAGCATCCTCATCCTCTTTCATCCCCACAAACAACGAGAAAGGATATATTTTTATCGAATTTCGATAATTTTTTCTCGTTTTTCTTTGTAGATATAAAAATAAGATGTACATTTGCATATCGATAAACGATAAATGAATATCGAATAACAAACACAAGTAGAACATTAAAACACAAAGTAAAATGAAAAGGTCAGTATTGAAATCAGGTTTAGCAGCAGCAATTGCAACAGTAATGATGAGTTGTACAACAGCAGCGCACGCACAAACAACAGGAAACACGAAGTACATTTATTGTCAAGACGACACAAACACAACAGTGTACACACTGAATGAAGACGGCAAAACATTAACACGCAAGGTGAAATATGAGTACAAACACAATGAAACAGGACAAGTAATTGAAAAGAAAGCGTATCGCTGGGATGCCTGTCGCGAAATCTGGAAGCCGGCTTACTTGCTTACAGTAACTCCCGGAATATCTGAAACGAAACTGAGCTACACTGAATGGAACGCCAAGAAAAGCGCCTTTAATGACAACAAACAAGAAACAATTTACCGTGAAGACTGCAACACAAACTTGCTGGCCGACACACAAAACAAAAAGTAACAAGAACTTAAAAATCCATTAAGATGAAAGCATTCAAACGTATTTTCGCCGCAGCTACCCTATTGGTAACCACCGGCCTCGCTTCCGAAGTCAATGCACAAGTGCCTTTGGAAGACTTCTTTAAGAACCCCGAAAAAGTGGGTTATCAAATCTCTCCGGACGGCAAATACTTCTCGTATATGGCACCGTATGAAAACCGCCTCAACCTGTTCGTACAGGAAATCGGTTCGGACAAGACAACCCGAATTACTTCGGAAACAGCACGTAACCTGGCAGGAAGTATGTGGGCAAATGGTCATCGGATTCTTTACATAAAAGATACTGCCGGAGACGAGAATTATCAACTTTACGGAGTCAATGTAGACGGAACAGAACCTAAAGCATACACTGCTTTTCCCAACGTAAGAACTCAAATCATTGACCCGCTGGAGAATATCGACTCACTGGTCATTATCGGTCTGAACAAACGTAATCCACAGGTCTTCGACCCCTATCGACTCAACCTCAATACAGGCGAACTGACCCAACTGGCTGAAAACCCCGGAAACATTCAGGGATGGATGACCGACCACGACGGTAAGTTGCGTGTAGCCCTGGCTATTGTAGACGGAGTGAATACCCAAATTTTATACCGTGAAACAGAAGAACAACCATTCCGCCCGGTATTGACTACAAACTTCAAAGAAACAGTCAACTTCGCTACTTTCACTCCCGACAATAAGATGGTATATGCCTTGACTAACATCGGTCGCGACAAAACCGCCCTTGTCCTGATGGATCCTGCCACCTGCGAAGAAAAGGAAGTGCTTTACACCAATGACAAATATGATATTTCCGGATTGGGCTATTCCGAACTGAAGAAAAAACTGACTTCCGTATCCTGTACCGGACACAAAGGAATAATCCGTCACTATTTCGACAAAGACGAAGAGGCTATCCGCACCAAACTGGAACAAAAACTAAAAGGTTATGATATAGGCACTACCAGCCAAGACAAAAGTGAAAACATCCGCATGATTTATGCCGGCAGTGACCGCACGTATGGCACTTACTATACCTATAATGTAAAAGAAGACAAACTGACAAAGGTGGCCGATGCCGCTCCCTGGATTAAAGAAGAGGAGATGGTTGCCATGACTCCCATCACTTATACCAGCCGTGACGGACTGACCATCGAAGGATATCTCACTCTGCCGAAAGGCTATACAATGGAAACTGCAAAAAAACTACCGGTAGTGGTGAATCCTCACGGGGGTCCATGGGCACGCGACACTTGGGGATATAACCCTGAAGTACAGTTCCTTGCCGCACGCGGTTATGCCGTATTGCAAATGAACTTCCGCGGTTCCACCGGTTACGGACGCAAATTCACCGAATTGGGTTACAAACAATGGGGACAGACCATGCAGAATGACATTACCGACGGTGTGGAATGGTTAATCAAGCAAGGAATAGCCGACCCGAAACGGATTGCCATCTACGGAGCAAGTTACGGCGGTTATGCAACACTGGCAGGTGTCACTTTCACCCCCGACCTTTATGCTTGTGCCATCGACTATGTGGGAGTTGCAAATCTGTTTACTTTCATGCAGACCATTCCTCCATATTGGAAACCATTGCTGGACATGATGTACGAAATGGTGGGCGACCCGGTGAAAGATAAGGAAATGATGGAAAAATATTCTCCGGTGTTCCACGTAGATCAGATTAAAGCCCCGCTCTTCGTGGCACAAGGAGCCAATGACCCACGCGTGAACAAAGCCGAGTCCGACCAGATGGTGGAAGCGCTGAAGAAACGTGGCATCGAAGTAGAATATATGGTAAAAGACAACGAAGGACATGGCTTCCACAACGAAGAGAATAAATTTGATTTCTATCGCGCCATGGATAAATTTCTGAGTATTCATTTAAAGAAATAATAATCATAAAAACAAATTAAGATGGGACGCACGATTAAATTAATACTTTACTATTTTGCTTATCAGTTTGCTGTAGCCATTCCGGGAATGTTCGGATACACAATATGGAAATGCTTTGAAACGCAAAGTTTCGACCTGCATAATGCCCCTACTTCTTTGGCCATTATCCTTTCACTGTTGGGAACCCTGCTCATGGCATGGCATCTGATACATTATAAATATGTAAAACTGGACAAACAGACTCTTGCGTCCCTGCCTCTTAAACCTACCTGTCTCTACATCCTTATGGGAGCAGCCGCCATTATATGGATGAACTGGCTGAGCGAGATGGTCCATCTCCCCAATATAGCCGAAAACGTCTTTGCACAAATGAAAAACAATGTATTCGGTATTTTGAGCGTATGTATCATCGCTCCTATATTTGAAGAAATCTTTTTCCGTGGTGCCATCGAAGGATACTTGCTGCGCAAATGGGAGAATCCCCGTTGGGCCATCCTTGTGTCAGCCCTTATCTTCGGATTGATACACATGAATCCGGCACAGATACTTTTCGCCTTTCTGTTCGGTATTATCTTAGGAGAGCTTTATTACCGTACCGGCAGCCTGCTTCCAAGCATCATTCTTCACTTTATCAATAATACTCTGTCATTGATACTGATGAATGTTTTTGAAGAGAAAGATACCCTGACCGATATTTTAGGAAACACCACTGCCGTTCATGTATGGGGAATGACAGGAATCGCCATCTTCTGCCTCACATTCCTGTTATTCAAAAAAGAGGTGAAACCCGTGCAGTGGGCGGTAGAAGCGACCGAACCTGTTCCTGCGGAAGAAGCCAACCCACAAAATTGATTAATCCAATAATAAAATATAACGATGAAAAAGAAACTGAATCTGCTTTGTGCCATGATATTTGCCGTCTTATTACTCTCCTTGTCCGAGAATATCTATTCCATGGTATGGGGAGCCATCGAAGGTGGGAAAGCCGGTATGGAAAATAAGGCAGGAGAAATAAATAACCTCCATCCGCTGATGTTGCTCCCGGACAATCTGAGTAGCACTTCTGACTCTATATACAATGAGATGACCGGAAAGAATGTACCGATATGGCAGATACAATCCATGGTGACTGTCGACACCGATGCACCCGGCTGGTTGGCCCTTATCAACACCCTTCTTAGTTTCATCCTCATCATTTTCGGCATCAAAGCTGTCCTGCAATTCATCAAGTTCATTCGCAATATCAACCGCTCGGACATCTTCTGCTGGGCAAATGTAAAACTGTTGCGCAAGTTAGGCACCTCTTTGCTGATTACTTTCGCCACCACTTTGACCAGCACTTATATGCACACTTGGCAACTTTCGCAAGTATTGAAGATACCCGGTTATTCTTATAACTGGCTCAACCCCTTTTCACACTCCAGTCTTTTGCTTGGCGTACTGGCATTCGTCATTGCCGAAGTATTTGCCATCGGACTGAAAATGAAAGAAGAACAAGACCTCACCATTTAAATATAGAACAACTATGAAAGAGAAGAGCAAAGAGCATTCTTTAAAAGAAATGAAACTGATTATGACTTGCCTCACCATCATCTGTTTCTGTTGCACATTCATCACTATCTTTCAAAACGCAATATTGTGTTTCGAATTGGGAACCAATCGGGCTGCCATAGATGCCGGAAAAGCAGCGGCATCCGAACAATTTATCTGGCAAGCATTTCCACAAGGTATCACTTTATTATCCATGGCTGTATGCAGTGTTTTTATCTATCTGATGCTCCGCAATGTAAAGCGCAATCTGATATTTGTAAGAGCCAACGCCAATCTGATATATTATATCGGTCTTATCATCGAGTTTAACGGAATTCTGCAAGCTATCCTGAATGAGTTCGCTCCTGTAACAAACCCAAGACAAACCTATATGATATATATCCTTATTGGAGTATTCATCATCTTTATCGGATATCTGTTCCAGATAGGCATCCGCATGAAAGAGGAACAAGAATTAACCATTTAAGGAACAACCGCCATGAAAGAAAAAGATAAAAAAACTATTTCGATAGTTTGCCTGATAGCCGGTTTCATAATAACACTGTTTGTTGTCCAACTCATCTATACACTTACGTTACGCCAATGGCTGGATCACAAAACAGCAAAAGCCTTTCTTAATATCGGATGGATATACTTCTGTATGTATGTCTATTACAGACTGAGCAAACGCTATACTTCGTGGTGGAACTCGCTAAAAAGAAAAAACAACGAATAATTAAAACCTGAACTATGCCGATAATAGTAAACTTAGACGTAATGATGGCGAAACGAAAGATTTCGCTGGGAGAACTGGCCGAGAAGATTGATCTCACCCCGGCCAATCTCTCTATCCTGAAAACCGGAAAAGCAAAAGCTATCCGCTTCTCCACACTGGAAGCTATCTGCAAAGAATTAGACTGCCAGCCCGGAGACATTCTGGAGTATCGTGAAGAGAATGAATAACCTGACAGGCAACACAGACACTCTAACATAAATTCTCTCATACCTGCCCCCCTCATAACTCTTACAGTGGGAAGGAATAAAGGATTGCTCAATGCAATCCTTTATTATTCTCTCCGGCACCTTTTAGTCAATTTTCTATAAATTGTACTGTCCGATCAAACAAATATTTCATATATGCCATATAATCCCATGATTATCCGTATCTTTGTAACGAATTAGATATTTGAAATAAATGAAGACATTTGAAGAGTTAGGCGTTTCCCCCGAAATCAGGAAAGCAATAGAAGAAATGGGTTATGAAAACCCGATGCCTGTACAAGAAGAAGTTATACCGTATTTACTCGGTGAAGGAAACGATGTAGTGGCCCTGGCACAAACAGGGACTGGAAAAACAGCCGCATTTGGTCTGCCGCTAATCCAGAAAATTAATGTAAAAAACCGCGTACCGCAAGCGTTAATTCTTTGCCCCACACGCGAACTGTGCTTGCAAATCGCAGGTGATCTGAATGATTACTCCAAGTATATTGACGGACTGAAAGTCCTTCCCGTATACGGCGGTTCATCCATCGAAAGCCAAATACGCATGCTCAAAAGCGGAGTGCACATTATTGTCGCAACTCCCGGACGACTTATTGACCTGATGGAACGAAAAGTAGCCAAACTAGATACCATCGGTAATGTAGTAATGGACGAAGCAGACGAAATGCTGAACATGGGATTTACCGACAGCATCAACTCTATTCTTGAAAAAGTACCCGAAGACCGAAATACACTGATGTTCTCGGCTACCATGAGTCCCGAAATCTCACGCATCTCCAAACAATACTTACGTAATGCAAAAGAGATTACCATCGGAACCAAAAATGAAGGAAGCAAAAACGTAAACCACATTGCATACGTGGTACACGCGAAAGATAAATATGCAGCGCTGAAACGCATTGCCGATTATTATCCGCAAATTTACGGTATTATATTCTGCCGTACCCGCAAGGAGACACAGGAAATTGCCGACAAATTGATACAGGACGGTTATAATGCCGACTCGTTACACGGCGAGCTGAGCCAGGCACAGCGCGACCTGGTGATGCAGAAATTCCGTCAACGTCACCTGCAACTGCTGGTTGCCACCGATGTGGCTGCCCGCGGACTGGACGTAAATGACCTGACACACGTCATCAACTACGGTCTGCCCGATGATACCGAAAGCTATACCCACCGAAGCGGACGTACCGGACGCGCCGGAAAAACAGGTATCTCTATCGCTATCATCAACTTACGCGAAAGGGGAAAGATGCGCGAAATAGAACGTATCATCAACAAAAAGTTCATTGTGGGCGAAATGCCAACCGGCAAGCAAATCTGTGAACAGCAGCTCATCAAGCTGATTGATGACATAGAAAAGGTAAAAGTAAACGAGGAAGAAATCGAATCTTTCCTACCGGGTATTTACCGCAAACTGGAATGGCTCTCGAAAGAAGATTTGATAAAGCGCGTAGTGTCTATGGAATTCAACCGCTTTTTAGAGTATTACAGTAATGCACCCGAAATTGAAACGCCGACCGTAACCGACCGCCGCGGTGAACGCGAACCCAGAGAACGCAAGGAGCACGGCAGCAGTCGCGAAAAGACAGAACGCAAAGCAGAAAAGGGATATACACGCCTTTTCCTGAATTTAGGCAAGACAGACGGCTTCTATGCCAACCAAATTATTGAGCTGATTAACCGCAACATGAAGAAGCAGCGCACCACTATCGGAAGAATAGACCTGATGCAAAACTTCTCTTTCTTTGAAGTGGCGGAGAAGCAGGCAAATGATGTTATCAGCGCCCTTAATAAAGTCAACCTGAACGGACGCAAAGTAGTAGTGGAGGTAGCAGGTGAAAACAGTGGAAAAAGCGATAACGGAGGACGCAAAAACAGCAGTTCTCGAAAATCGGCTTCTACTAAGGAGAAAACCGCCAAGTCCGCTTCTCCCAAGGCAGCAAAAGAAAGAAAGCTTAGCCGTGCCGAACGCGGATATACCGAAGAGCGCGGTCCGAAGAAGCAAGATGACTGGAAACAGTTTTTCAACAGCGACAACAGCAAGAAAAAAAGCAGCAAACTGAAAGGGGAAGAACCCGACTTTAACGAAGAAGGCTGGGCACGCAGAAAAAAACAAAAATAAAACCGTTTATAAGAGAAAAAAGGGAGTGTCAAAAACTGATGGTACTCCCTTCTTTTATCACCAAAACATGCGGGAAAAACAATAAGCATTCCTCACCCCAAAATGCTTACTCCACTAATTTCAATTCATTAATCAAACGCGTAGACTTTCCATATTTCTCAATCATATAAAGTACATAGCGAATATCCACCCCAATACAACGCTGTAAATTGGGTTCATAAATAATATCACTGCTCATCGCTTCCCAATTCCCATCAAAAGCTAATCCTATCAGCTCTCCATTTCCATTAAACATACCGCTGCCGGAATTTCCTCCTGTAATATCATTATCGGAAATAAAACAAACATTCATATTTCCATCTTCTGCCGCATAACGACCGAAATCTCTGTTCTCCAGCAAATCAATGACGGAGGGAATGACTTCGAAATCGCTATCGCCTTTGTATTCACGTATCTTATCGAAGATACCCTTGGTCGTTGTATAATAAGTATATTCTAATGCATCTTTTGGCGAGTATCCGCCAATCATTCCGAAGCTGAAACGCATGGTAGAGTTAGCATCCGGGTAAAAATCCTTATCTGATTCCATCTCACGCACAGCCTCATTAAGTAAACGCTCATTCTTTTCTATTTTCATATTATCATCATCTGCAGCCGCACTGAGTTCGTAAGATTTCACCAACATATCAATGACAAACGAAATAGCCGGATCTTCAAAAAGAACATAAGTACTGTCCTTTTTCACTACACGTTCAAATCCTCGGGGAGTATCCAATTCTGTGTGGCTGTATAAATCGTCCACATACGCCTGATAATCACCTTTGAACTTCTTTTCTATAGTAGCATAAGTTTCCGAAAGGCTCTCCGGCTCTACTACTGCCGCATATTCTTTAAGCATAGCCACAAAAACTTTCTTATCAATGTCCAAATCAATATTGGCATAAAGTTCCAACAATTGACGAACCCTCTCTTCCAAAACCGATTTTTCCGCTTCAAAATCAAAGTTCAGGACAGACCATGCAGCAGTAACCAACTCGGGACCATTGGCAAAACATTCACCAAAATAAGCCATTGCACGGGCATTCTTATAACGATTGCGATAACTGTCTTCCAACTCCGTCAATATCCCGACATACTTGTTTCGTTCTTCCGGCTTCCGATGAATCCATTCCGTCAGTTGATGTTCCAACCGACGTTTTTTCCCGATAATATTCAGCTTTTTAATAGACTGATTCATACCAATGCTATTCTTCCAATAGTTGGCACTTTGAGCATACTTCGAAGCATATTTTATACGAACAGCATCACTTTTCTCCATTGCATCTTTCCAAATAGCCTGTTTGATAGCACGAACATCTATTCTTGCCATATTATCGGCATTCATACGTTCTTCCACACCATAAGAAGACAAATAACGGCTGGTAGTCCCGGGATAACCCATCGTCATACAAAAAGAACCTTCCTTATAACCTGCCAAGGAAATAGGAGCATAATAATCAGGATGATAAGGAACATTATCTTTAGAATAAGCTGCCGGTTCGTTATGAGTATCCGCATAGATACGAAAAACGGAAAAGTCTCCGGTATGCCTCGGCCAAACCCAGTTATCGGTATCTCCCCCAAACTTGCCAACCGAAGAGGGAGGAGCATAGACTAAGCGAACATCATAATAATCCTTATACACAGACAGATAATATTCATTGCCGGCATAGAAAGACGAAACAACTGCCCGCAGTAAAGTGTCATTCTTCACTGCTTCGTCAGCAATCAGTGTAGAAAGAGAGTCTACAATCAAAGAACGATTATCTTCAGTCACATCTTGCGGTAAGGCCTGTAAAATGCGCTCTGTCACATCTTCGGTACGAACAAGAAAACTGACAAATAAATCGGGATTGGGAAGTTCGTCCGATAACGAATCGGCCACAAAACCATTACGCAGGTAGTCATGCTTTACCGTGCTATGCTGCCGGATAGCATCGAAACCACAATGATGATTGGTGAACACCAAACCATCCGGAGAGACAACCACTCCGGAACAGAAACCTCCAAAACTGACCACAGCATTGGAAAGTGCAGCACCGCCGGGATTATATAATTGCCTGGGAGTAAGATTCAACCCCATATCTTTCATCACTTGTTGAGTCTGCTTGCTCAGGCAGCAAGGCAACCACATACCTTCATCAGCCCATATATATATAGGTAAGAAGACGAGCAACATCAATATTTTTTTCATGGCACGAGTGTTTTGCTTGGTGTCCTGTCTTTATTCCACCACTAATTTCAGTTTCTTTGCTCCGACACGGGCTTTCAGCCATTCGGTTATCTTTTCCTGTTCCTTCTCGCTGGGGTGCTTCGCAAATTTCATCAAAACCAAAGTTAATGTATCCATGCGTGTCGAATCAACGGAAAGTTCTACTGTTTTTGCCATTGCAATGGTTTCGGCCGACGGATAAAGCACCTTCAGTTCGGGAATGATTTTCTTGTCTACCGCATTATAAGCGGCATAAACTTTCAATTCATCTTCCAGCTCATGTATCTTGTTCTGTTGCTCCAACAAACGCTTTTCACTATTCTTATAGAAATCTTCCATGACCTGGGCCTTCAAGCTTCCTATGTCCATAGCCTCATTATTCATCCCCTGCATGACAATCAATTTCGTACCGGCCAAATTATAATGTTTCAAATTATCTTTAGCAGCAGCAATCTCTGTTGCAGGAACTTCATTACCAATCAGCACAACACGAATTTCCTTATTCTCATACGAAATCTTACGGTCAATAACCTGTGTATCGGGAAAATTCAGTTCTTCGCTGATGAAATTATTGGCAGATGCCGTATAGATGGTATTCTTCACAATACCATATGTCAGATATATTGCCGGACACATGGTAGCCAAAGTAATGATAACAATGTACTTCTTAACCAATTTCTCACGCTCTTTGTCCACAAACTCTTTCCGCTGGAAGTGCATCACGCGCACTCCAATGAAAGTTGCCAAACTAATAAATACCGAATTAATGAAATATAAATAGAAAGCGCCCAAGAAATAAAGCAGGTTTCCCGTTGCCAACCCGAAGCCGGCGGTACACAAGGGGGGCATCAATGCAGTGGCAATGGCTACCCCCGGAATCACATTGCCCTTTTCCTTGGTGGAAAGCGCAATAATACCTGCCAAACCGCCACATAAAGCTATCAAAACATCATAAATAGTAGGCGAAGTTCGTGCCAGCAATTCCGATTGCACTTCATCCAATGGAGTCAGTGAGAAATATAAAGTGGCAGTAATAACACTGAAAACAGTCGCTATCAGATAACTCTTCAACGACCGTTTCAGCAGTTCAAAGTCATTCTGCCCGATAGCCAATCCCACTCCCATGATAGGACCCATCAAAGGAGATATCAACATGGCGCCGATGATTACCGCCGTAGAATTGACATTCAGCCCCAAAGAAGCAATGAAAATGGCAAATATCAGAATCCAAAGGTTAGTACCTTTAAACTCCACTCCATTACGGATAGACTCGACAGTCACAGCTTCATTATCCTTATCTTTGCCCAAATCAAAATATTCATGAAGGAACTGCCTGATATAAGGCATATTCTTCAAATCGTTTTTTAACTTACCTTTAATGTCAGCCATAATTATTTCTTTATAAACCGATTAATAACAGGAATCTGATGCAATGGAAAATCTACCTTTATGATGTATGCCACAAAGAGCATCAGCAACACCGTACGAACAGACAGTAACAAAAAAATGTTCTGAAAAGGAAGGTATTCCGATATACCAAACAATACAAGTGCCAATGCAACATATTTACCTATCGCTTTCAAATCATAATGAATGGGGTACTTCTTCTGCCCCACAAAGTAAGAGAGCAACATAGCTACCGCATATCCGGCAAATCCCGCCCAGGCACATGCCATATAACTGTACAAGGGAACAAAAATCACATTAATCAAGATTAAAACGATGCAACCGGCAAATGAAAAATAGGCCCCCCACTTGGTCTCGTCAATCAGTTTGTACCAAAATGAAAGATTAAAGAAAATACCCATAAAAATTTCAGCCGCCATCACAATAGGTACCACCCGCAATCCTATCCAATAGTCGGGAGCAAGAATGTATTTCAATATATCCAAATAAAACATAACAGCCAAAAAAGCCAATAATGTGAAAATAATGAAGTACTTCATCGCCTGTGCATAAATAATCTTGCTATCCTTGTCCCGGCTCTTTCCAAACACAAAAGGTTCATAAGCATAACGGAATGCCTGAGTGAGCATTGCCATAATCATGGCAATCTTGCTGCAAGCGCCATAGATGGCAAGTTGCGTCTTGGCCTCCACCTTATCGGGATATATATGACGAAAAATAATCTTATCTGCCACTTGGTTCAAAATACCTGCCACTCCCAATATCAGAATAGGATAGGAATATATCAGCATTCGCTTCGCCAATGGCTTGTCAAAACCTCCGTTAAATTTGAGATAAGGAACCATCAGTACCATGATGACCGAGGTGCAAATCAAATTAAAGAAAAAGGCATAAAAAACATCACTACCCTTCATCACTACGTAATAAACTAAATTCAGAGTGATATTGAGCAGAATGAAAAGAAGTTTCAGAGCGGCAAAACGTATCGGACGTTTCTTATAACGCAGATAAGCAAACGGAATGCACTGAAACGCATCCATCGCAATTACCAGTGCCATCATGCCGATATACCAAGGATGGTCGCCATAGCCCATCATGCCGGCAACCGGATGAAGAAACAGCATACACAAAGCGGCAAAAATCAAAGAAGTACTTCCCACCATAAACAGAACAGTGGAATACACACGCTCAGAGTTTTCCGTCTCCTTATTGACAAAACGGAAAAAAGTAGTTTCCATGCCATAGGTCAGAATGACCATCAGCAGCGCAGTCCAAGCATAAACTTCGGTCACCACCCCATAACCTCCCGAAGCCGCAGACATAGCTGCTGCATAAATGGGCACCAGCAAATAATTCAGGAAACGCCCCACAATGCTGCTTAGTCCATATATTGCAGTGTCTTTGGCTAATGATTTTAATCCGGCCATATTTAATCATCAAATAATGTCTTCTGACTATTATAGATACTCCGTCCCAGATGGATGTAAGCGAGTTCTGTCACTTCTCGTCCGCGAGGAGTACGTTTCAAGAAACCTTCCTTTATCAGGAAAGGTTCATAAACTTCCTCAATGGTACCGGGGTCTTCTCCCAAAGCAGTAGCAATGGTGGTCAAACCCACCGGTCCTCCTTTGAATTTATCGATAATAGTACACAAAATCTTGTTATCTATCTCATCAAGACCATAGCGGTCTATGTTCAAGGCCTCCAACGCAAACCGAGCTATCTCCACATCAATCCTGCCGGAACCTTTGACTTGCGCAAAATCCCTCACACGCCGAAGAAGTGCATTGGCAATACGTGGAGTTCCACGACTGCGCGAAGCAATCTCACCCGCCGCCTGTACATCGCAAGGCACATTCAATATCTTTGCCGAACGGCGGATAATAGCAGTCAACACATCATCATCGTAATATTCCAAATGCAGGTTAATGCCGAAACGTGCACGAAGAGGCGCCGTAAGCAATCCGCTACGGGTAGTCGCCCCCACCAAAGTAAAAGGATTCAAGTCTAACTGAATGCTTCGAGCAGACGGTCCCTTGTCTATCATTATGTCAATCCGATAATCCTCCATGGCCGAATAAAGATATTCTTCCACCACCGGACTGAGCCGATGAATCTCATCAATAAACAGGACATCGTTTGGTTCCAAACTGGTCAGGACTCCCGCCAAGTCACCGGGTTTATCGAGTACCGGCCCGGAAGTAACCTTAAAACCGACTCCCAGTTCATTGGCAATGATGTTGCTTAATGTTGTCTTTCCTAACCCCGGAGGCCCATGCAATAAAACATGGTCGAGCGCCTCGGCCCGCAAGCGAGCAGCTTTGACAAATATACGTAAATTATCCACTACCTTATCTTGCCCACTAAAGTCAGAAAAATTTAATGGGCGTAAGGCATTCTCAAAGTCACGTTCTCTGCTTGTGAGCTGATGCTCACGTATATCAAAATTCTCTTCCATCTTTTTGTTTCTCGCACAAAGGTACAAAAGATATTATTATAATAGAAAGAAAGATCGAGGAATTCATTTTCAGTCCCTCATCCGTCCTTTATATAAATTCATTATTGTATAAATAATTAATTATTATGGGAGTTACACTAGGTAAGAAACAATTAAACAAAGGAAGAATTTCTCTTTATTTAAATTACAGTCACAACGGCAAGCGCCGTAAAGAGTATTTAGGCATTATTCTAGAACCGCCTGTCACACCGGAAGCCAGAGCGGAGAACAAGAATAAAATATTGATTGCTAAACAGATTCGAGCAAAAAAAGAGCTTGAATTCTTGTCTGTCGAATATGCCTTAAATAAAACTGCAGAAACATTTGAAGATATCCTGCCCGAAGCACCAAGTAACGGACCGGACTTTTTCCGCATCATGAATGAATACCTAAGCACTTATTATAAGAAAGATAAGAAAATGGTAAAATCAACCATTCTCCATTTACGCACATTTAATAAAAAGAAAATCTTACCAATCAACAAAATTACAAGAGAATTTTGTGTAGATTTTCTCGACTATTTAAGATCTAAACTCCGTGGCAATACCCCTATTGGCTATTTCAAGAAATTCAGAATGTGCATCAATAAATGTGTTGAAAAGAAGTTAATTTCTCATAATCCGACAAATGGGATACGGTTATCGCAATTTGACGAAGTAACAAAGGAGATACTGACATTAAAAGAGATACAAAAATTAGCTGTTACTTCCTGCCCAAATAATGAGGTAAAACGAGCATTTCTTTTTTCATGTTATTGCGGATTACGTTGGTGCGACGTCTATCAATTACGATATAAGGATGTTGACTTTCCGGCAAGAAGATTAACCATCATACAACAGAAAGTACAAACACATTCCAAAAGTGCCATTTTGCATTTAAACTTAAACCACACAGCTCTCAAACTTTTACAGAAATGTAATGGAGACAGAGAAGACTTGGTTTTCTCACTTCCCTCCTACTCATATACAATCAGAATTCTTCGTAAGTGGGTAATAGACGCTAATATACGAAAGCATATTACCTTCCACTGTGCCCGCCACTCTTTTATCACAAATATCATGGCAAATGGAGCCAACATTAAAACCGCCGCTTCCCTTGCCGGCCACTCAACAACCAGACACACTGAAAAGTATGTACATATAATAGATGAACTGAAGCAAAAAGCTGTCGATAGTTTACCGGATCTAACTATCAACTATAAATAATAAAAGGGTCCTCTACAGGACCTCACCATATTAAGCCTTCCTTCTATACTTCTGATATACTGAATATTACAAAGGGTAGATAGTATTCGGCACGAATACTACCTACCTGTC
>ULYV01037598.1_pt1 | contig 24173 bp, 36 predicted proteins | sample 1962461 | NCBI WGS metagenome assembly ULYV01 (sample SAMEA4835871, study PRJEB28245) | human gut metagenome | biome: gut microbiome; material: fecal sample | place: Denmark | collected 2008 | reverse complement strand
TTGAAATAATTTTATAGTTTTTCATAGAAATTCTCCATTCTTTTGAGATTTTTATTAAGTAGTAAACAATTGATTAAGCTTGCTTAACTACTTTTTTGTAAATGTTTCTAAAATCGTATTTAATAATTTCATCAATTGCGTTTTCGATAATCATTTCGTTTTCTTCATCTGAAAGTTGATCAGATGTTCTTGCAATTCTTGCTAAGTAATCACAACAATCATAATTGTTTCTCTTATCAAACAGATACCAAAGAGCGAACTCAGTTTCTGGATCATAAGGATTGTCATTTGTAGTTAGATAAACTTTCTTTGACATACGTTTGTTCACTCCTTTCTTTACAAGTAGGTAGAAACAGTTGAAGCTGAGATTCCTAATTTACTAGCTATTTCAGCATTTGTATAACCGTTTGTTTTCATAGCTTTAATCCTACTAATCTGTGAATTAGTTAAAGCTTTCTTAGTTCTTGGTGTAGCATAAGACCTAATAGTATCTAAGTCAGTATTGTTTAAAATCTTTTCTAACTGATTATTAGAGATAGCTCCAGCTTGAATGGCTTCCCATTCTTTAGGTGTAATCTCTATGGTCTGCCTATGTGCACCTACCTGGTCACGTGCTTTCTGCAAAGCCTGTTGACTCTTCTTTTTAATTTCTTCCTTAGTCATATCAGGATTGGATTGTTTCATGGCCTTGATTTGTGAATCGGCTATAGTCTGGGCCATACGTTCCTTAGGGGCGTTCTTAAGAGATGTATTCAGCTTGGCTATCAATGATGCCCTCTCCCCGGGGTACTTTTTCGCAGCAGAGGGGGAGTAGGTTAAACCAGGGGTAGTCTTAGCTTCTTTACGGGCCTGGTTAGCCATAGCCTTCATAGTATTAGCATAGTTTGCATATAATCTTTCCATGTCAGTATCTGCTTTAGAGATTAAAGTACGAGCATCAGTAGCCTCTGCCATTTGTGTACTTCTTTCCATACGTTTCTCTAACGCATATGTAATACTACCATCTTTAGTTTCATATGTAACATTACCTGTTTCTTTATCTACTATTTTGCTAGGCAAATATTTCTCCCTAGATTTAGGGTCATTCATGTCAATCTTTATTTGTCTACCATCATCAGTAGTATATGTACGAGTGTTCGCTTTCCTATTGACAGAATATACTGGCTTATATAGATTAGCTGGGTCAGCTGTCTTATAAACTAATGCACCTTCAGGTTTGCTAGGGTCATATAAAGGGTCACCTTTTATGTTAACATGAGGAGAACCTTGACGCTTTACAACACTTGTTTCATTCTTGGCTCTAGATATAATTGTAGATGCTCCATTTTCCTGATACTTCTTCTTTAAAGCATCAATCTTGTTGTCTGCATAACTCTGCTTATAATCTAGTTTATGTTTTTCAGCATCAATAACAACCATTGAATGTCTAACTGCTCTAGCTAATTCATCTTGAGTTGCTCCTTGCAATGTCATATCGGTAATAAGATTTGAGATTCTACCCATTTCGTTTTGAGTATTGCTCATTACCTTAATACGAGTATTATTCTTATTAAAATATAAATACTCATCTTGTCCATTGGTTGGAGTATAATCAGGATTCTTCTTTTTGATGGTTCCATAAGTCATCTTAGGGTCAAATCCTTTAAGACCTTCAAGTTGTGGAGTAGAATTTATTTTCATTTTACCATTAACTGGTGTAGGAATAACTAATACTGTATCTCCATCAAAGTCAGCTCCAGATAAACGTTCTGCAACTTTGCTATTAATACCAACAGCATCTTTACCCTTTTTGATTTCTTCTGTTATACCATTCTTAACTTTATTGTTTACAGTTAATATAGGAATTTCAAATGTTCCACCATGTGGGAATCGAACTAATGCTACTTTTTCTCCATCTTTATAATTAGGTGCGAATACCTCATTATCTTTCATTGATGGTACAGCAATAATTACCTGGTGCTTTTGTCTTGGTAAAGCTGCCGCATGTAAATGCATAGCTGCTGAATCACAATCGTTAGCAAACGATTCTAACATTTTCTTTTTAATTGTAGGGTTAGTTAAAGCTGAAATATCATCATATTCTGCTCTCTTATCATCGATAGCAATTCCTAATTGTCGTTTAGCTAATTGAAGAGGTTGCTTAGATAAGAATTGTGATGGAAGGTTATCTTTCCAACAACCTACTGCTCCATCTTCTCTTGTAATATTAATTAATCCAGATTGTACTTTTACAGTTGAACCAAATGGATTTTCGGGATCACTTTTTATTTTCTTCAAAACATCTTCCATAGGAGTTCCTTTTGATTTGTTAGTATTAAATCTAACATCAACACCGTCTGGCAAGTCGTCAGAATATATAGCCATACCTTTTAGATAATGTGTTCCATCAACTAATATACGGCATTGAGCATATGCATTTTCACCCAAAGATAAATCTTTAACGCCTCTACGAATTTCAATTGTTCCATCTTTCTCTAATCCGCCTTCTTCAGCATAGTTGATAGTAAGACGTTTTGAGTCTAAACTTTTAGGGTATTGAAATCTAGGAACAAACGTATCTCCACCATCGGTTGACACATATTCCTCAACTGAGTGAATCTCTCCTGTGAAAATATCTTTATGCTTTGTTCCAGGAGGACAAAGAACTTGCATGTTGGTTTTCTGATTAGCATTCGTAACCTGATTGAATTTACCACCATAAGTAGGATACCCTTCAAGCTCTAAAATATAAAGTGCTTCTTTAAGCTTAGTAGAAGATACTCTAAGACCTTCACTTAGCTCAACACCAGCACCAACATCAATCATTCCTTTTTCGTCAACTTGTTGCTTAAGAAAATCAGCTGCTTTTCTAGCTTGATTCATTTTAACTTCTGCATTCTCATTAAGTAATGATCTTACAGATGAATCATTTTTGAAGCCCATTTTCTTAGCAATCTCATTTAGAGAATATCCTTCTTCTCTAAGTTGCTTAGCTGTAGAAACTTTCTTAGATCTCTCTTCATCTTTAGCTACAGATATCTGTATTCTAAGATTTGTAGAACTTGGCTTTCCGTCTCTTCCAAGTATACCCATAGCTTGAGCAATTTCAGATTCGCTTAAGCCTTGTTTCTTTAAATCATCAACACGAGTTAAGAAAGTACCGCTATGCTGAAATGGATTCTCTCCACTTCCTAAAGGATATCTTCCTGACCCAGGACCAGGAGCTCCATCTTTTTTACTTTTACCGACGTGCTCTAAATAATCATTAGAACCGAACACATCAAAATATAATTCTTCTAATGACGGTTTGTTGTCTTCAAGCATAAGACTATTCTCCTTCCTGTTTTATCTGTTCTATCACTTTGTCGAATTCAATAATCTTGTCCATAAGTGGACCGATTTCTTCAGCTGTAGGATTGCAAACTAAAATATCATCTGATTGATAGATTCGTAGTTCCATAGAAATGTCTCCTGGACGAATTCCGTATTCTAAACAAAACAATGCAGCATAAATATAAAGTTGCATTATGTTTGCTGGAGTTTCGCCAGTTTTTAAATCATGAATTCTCAACGTATTATTTCTAAAAGAAATAGCATCGGCAGTTCCAAAGCAATTGTTTGAATAATATAATGGTTGCTCTGGTGTCATCTTATAGCCGATTGCATCATTTACATACATGTTTAATGTCTTATGAGTTTTTGGTTGCTTCAATCCTAATTTAATTGCTTTAGCAGCATAGTCATGAAGCTCAGTTCCTCTAAGAACAGCTAAACGTTTCTTGTACACGTCTATTAGTTTATCTTTATCATAGTTCACCCAATGATATGAACTAGCTCCAAGAAACGCATGAGCTCCTTCTAAATTTTTGTGTCTGTTAAATATCATTTCTAATGTCTCCCCTCGTTAAAAAACCTTTCCAATTCTTTTAGAACTACATTCTTGTTTTCTGGAAATATAAATCTTGAGAAAGACATTTCATCCATAACTCCAACATAGTATTCTTGATTAGGTTGCTTGTGTGCTTTTGCGGATTTCTTATTTTCAAGTGTCGCCCATTTGTCTTTATATAGAACTAACAAATCTGGGATACCCTGAATATAACTAGCATCATTCTTCATGACAATGCATCCAGGAAATATGGTTTTCAAATCTTTAATTAAACCAGACTGAAAATCTCTTTCTAATTTAGTAGCCATAAGCAGCCTCCTTTCAAAAAATATAAATAAAAAGGAAAGTCAATCAAAACATAAAGAGCATATACTCTTCCCTCTCATTAAAGCCCATGTAATTTTCGCGTGGCCTGAGTTGCATGTGAATTGTACATAATTGTAAAATATAATAGTTTGCTGTAACCTGCATACTTGAAGTCTGATATAAGGTCAAAAAAGAAGAGCCTATGTAAATATAGACTCTTTAATCCCAAAGTTGACTATAAAGATTATGATAAGCATCTTCAATAAGTTGACGTATCATTTCAGCTGATTCTTTATTATTATAATCACAAAGAAATTTTAACTTATCTTGTAGCGATTTGCTCATTCTTAGTGAAAACATAATATTGTTAGGATTCCGACTCACAGGTCTCCCTCGTTTCTTTTTCGTACCTTCTTTTATCTCACCGTGAATATAATCCATATTATCATTGTTAACATTATAGAGAATGCTATCACCTGACTCTAAATATATCTTAATAGTATCGTAAGATTCGATAGAATATGATACAGCTTCTTTTGCTACAAACGAATGCTTTCTTTTAAACTCTTCAAAATACTTGTCGTACTGTTTTTTGTCAAATGTAATTTCCATAAATATAATCCTCCTTTTATTTTATGTAATACATAAAATGGTCAATTGCCCGGTCACATTGCCAAAAACTTATATATATATATACTTTTTTTTATCACATTAATAATAAAAATAAATGGCCAAGTGTCCAATTAATGTTTACATAAATTATTTTTACGCAAAAATAGCCGTTTTTAGCCCTTTTTGAGCCGTTTTTTAGCCCTTTTTACCCAATTTTACCTCAAAATATAGCAATTTCTCTGCCCACTTTTGACTTTTAAAAATGGCCATTTGCCCACTTTTTTTGGCCATTTTTGAATAAATGTATTACATAAATTCGAAAAATGAGAGAAAATGACTCAAAAATGCTTAGTGGCCATTTTTCTCATTTCTAAAAGTGGCCACAAAATAGGCCTAAAATCGAATTAATGTATTACATAAATTAACTAATTCCTATCAAAATATCAATCAGCTTGTCTATGAACATAGTTCTCAAACTTGTTAGCAGCCCTCTGTTCAACACAAATTCCTTGACTAAAAGTATACAAAATACCATTTCTAACAACATGACAAATCTCCAACGTCTTCTCATTCTCAGTCAATTTAGGTATTGTTTGGTCGCTTGACAAAGTTAAAGGTACACAAGAAATATCTTTTTCTACTTCATCATTACTTTTAACCATAACACTCCTTTTATCAATATCATCAAGTTTCTTGTAAATATTACACAACAACGAATTCTGCTTCTTCAACAATTTAATAATTTCAACTTCATTTTTTTCACTCATGATTACTTCTCCTTTTAAAATATAATTCTACATTAAACTTCTGACCATGTTAGCCCAATTAGGATTCACAGGACAATATTTCTGTCCAATTAACTCAGGTGTAGTCAATCCTACAGCAAAGTAATTATTAGCTAAATTACTAACCATAGCTTCCACTCCTTGTTCGATACTACTATATATAATAGGAACTTCATTAACACTCATACCTCCAGGATTATTCCCAACAAGATATGCATGTGAAGTAAAGTTCCCAGTTTCTAATCTAGCAATAGCTAACACAATAGAGCTGTCAATCCCATAACGATTACAAGCTTCTATAATTCTTGATTCGATGCTTCCGAAATATCCTTCTTGCCTGTTATTGTTTTCTCCACTTTCTCCATGTTCTCTAGTGGCATATTCTCCAGAGTTTTCAGAATCAACGTATACGACGTTAGAATCACTATCGCGTTCTTCCAAATATAAACCATCAGATTCACAAGTGCTATTGCTGCTATTGTCAGAACTCCTATTCTCAACATCGCACCCACTTGATACCAATGTTCTGATACTGTTATCCAAATGTTCACTAAGCTGTACATTAACAGAAACACCATTAATGCCGTTCTCAATATCAGTTTCACCGCTACCCCGTACCTCGCGTGTTTGACCGTATCCTTTGCTATAATATAAAAGTTCATTTCTCATCTCTCCTTCAATTGTCATCACACAACATCCACATAGTACAAATATACCTAACACAAACGCTGCAATCTTCTTACTCACTAAACTCATTAATTTTCTCCTCTATATGCTAAAATAAACGTTAAACTAGGGCTATGAATCAATCCCTTTTTGTGCAACCATGATTTAACCATAGCTTTTAACCTATTCATAAATATCAATACTCTCCTTTAAACATAGTTTTAACGAAATGTATTAATTGGAAAATGGCTCCTATTAATAGTACAATTGGCCAAAACAGCATTGTTGCAAATATACAATCTTCCAGGTCCATGTCCGTAAAACTACCAATAATACAGCTAAGTAATAATCCCAATAAGATATAACCACCAACAATAAATATACAAATAATAATAAACGTATCTGCACTCATAAATATCAATCCTCCACAATGTCATACAACTCAAAGATTAAGTCTGGATTCTTGTCTAGCAAATATAAAAGTCTGCTACTTGAGTTACCAATAAATGTCTTCTCATGCTCCCAACGATTAAGAGTTCTTTCAGTAATTCCCAAAATCCGAGCAAAAGGTTTCTGACCCATGCCTACTTTCTTCCTAACTCCAACAACAAAATCACCATCAACTATAGCTCTAGTATCAGGCACTTCAATAGTAATTCCTCTGTACTTAAAAATATCATTCTGCATAAATCTCAAGTCCTCCTTTAAAAATAAAAGAGAAGGTGTAGTCTTGTACCGTTCATTTCCGGCCCGAGAGTCGCTCGGTCTTAGTTCTTATATGTCAGCATCTCAGCTGCTGGGACCTTCCCCCAGACCACATTACTGCTACTTCCTTCTCATTATATAAGATGTTTTTTACGCGTATCCAATCATCTAATCACTTTAATCTGAATATCAATGTGTTCTACATCATCAATGTAACGAATAAGCTTAATCCTTAATATAGAACTCTTAAGTTGGCTATCATCGAACTTCTTTAATAAATCATTAGACATTGGAACGTCAATAGTGTTATATAATTTACCATTCTCAAAGAACTTCACAGTTACCATTCCAGTAAATTCTTCAATAGAATGCAAAATATCATAAAGTGCATCTTCCAACGTGCCATCATCAACGCTTAATATACGTACTTTAGCGTATACGTCACCTTTAGCATTACAGCATGGATGCTCAAATAAAGGTTTAAATACTAACATTTCACATACACCCCATTATTTACCAATCTCAGTAATTAACCAAGAATATGGAACCTTTTCTTCAATCCATTTACAGAAATCTCTCCACTCATCTAACTTATGATTCTTTCTGCTATGGTAAATATTAGCCAGAACCTCATAATTCAACATGACATTACGAGTCTGATTATAACTGCTTGGAAGAAGCTGAATCATCTGCCACCAGTATTTTTTGTCTTTAGTTTCTAAATATAATTCTCTGTAATGATTTAAACCTCGTATTGTAAAATCTAAAACATCTTCTGACGAGAAATAAATATCATCATTCATAGGAAAGAACATTTTTTCTTTTTTACAATCTAATGATTTTTCATAGTTGGCAGTACCTAAAGGAATATGATCATAACTAAAATCACCACGATCAAACTCTTCAGCCTGAATTTTATGCATAGTACTACAGCTATTAGCTACGGTTCCAACCTTATATGTATCAAATTCTTTCCCATTAATGGACTATCTTTTACTATGATAAAATATCATAGGACACCATTTCGGTTTTCATGGGCTTCGTTTCCTAAAACCCAGCTACGTATCAATAGTAGCCCTACTCCCCCGCCCATAAGGCATAGGGGATAGTCTCTACAGGTTCATTTCAAAAATATAAAAAGTAAAAGAAATAGACCCAGATTTTACTCTAAGTCTTTACTCTTAAAAAATGAATATCTACATAATAAAAGTATTAAATTCCAATCTCAATCTTTCTTTTATACAATTTCTTGCTAATATTATCTTGGACAAATTATTCTCAATTTGAAGATATAGTTCGACTTCGACTTCATCTGTTATCGGTTCTCCAATTTTATCCCCAAATTCTTCTTCATAAATTTGTCTTAGATCTTCTTGCATGTCGTCTAATATTTCTAAAGTTTTGATGAGTTCATACTTATTCATCTTTTTATAATGTTTATTCATATTCATTATTACTCCTTTCATTATAGGAGCTGTTTAATTCGCGAATCAAAAATAAAAAGAGAGAAGGCGAGCCGGGCGGATTCGAACCGCCTCTGAACTGGCACATTCCTTTCATCTGAATTTAATCAGCTCGTGTCCAGACAGGTTTCTTCCTGAGCGGGATTTCCTCATACTTTGTTACTTCTCTCATAATACAGCATGCAAATTTCGCGTATTTTTGAAATGTTTCCCACGGGATTCCAATGGGTGGTTCCCCGTTAGCCACAAATGTGACCCCTAGCGATAACTAGGAAAAGTGTTTCATTGGCAGAAAGAACTACCAATATAAAGGAGCGGTAATACGAACATACACAGGCATCATTCTCATAAACTTACGATGATCAGTACCTGCATTAGCAAGTTTTCTCATTAAGTTAACATCATTAGGACCTAACACAAGCTCCTTCTTAGAAATATAATGATTGTCACATTCTATTTTTCTAAGACAACCATCACAGTACTCCTTATCTTCGCATCGTTCGCTATCACTCTTATCCCAGCTATTCATAGGGTTACGCATTCCTTCGATGATAAATATCAATTGTTCTGGGCTAGCAAATACTTCATGTTCTAATTTAATACTCATTCTACATATCCTCCTTTAATCACGTTCTATTATTTCTAATTCAATATCTTTCAGTTCATCTTTTTCGTGCATTTTCTTTTCTATTCTAGTTTTCACTTCTTTTGCTTTTTCTAACGAAGTAAATAACCCGTATAAGGTTCCTTTATTGTCATATATTAAATATGCAGGTATCATTTCACATCCTCTGGCCAAGTGTAATTATCATCTAACTTACTCTTAAAGTTAACTGGCTTATGAGAATATAAATTTACAGGGTTACTCAAACACTCATGGCAAGGGTCTTGGTATTCCTTCAAGTCTTTATATTCACAATGACTACAATATTTATCAAAATATACTTCTTTTCTTTCATCTAAATCCATAAGATACATACTCCTTCTAACTGATTCTGCTTCTTCCTCTTCCCAAAAGTCTTCCTCAAACTCATCAAAGTCTTGCTGAGATAAAATAATTACCCCAACAAGACCAAATAACATAAAAATAAAGAGACAAAACATAAATTCCATTATTTCTTAGTCTCTTCTTTCTCTTTTAATTCAATTAAATGATTCAAATAGTTCTGTGCTTTCTTCAAATCTTGCAATTCAGTACCTTTATAAGGAGCTCGAACCACATATTTGATGATATTTCCAGAATTAAAGTCCAATTCCCATGAGTCAATGAAGTCTCTAACCTCAATTCCACCCTTTGTATAATGCTCAGGATGGTTGATAATATCTTTTTCTTTCTTTTTAGCCATCTTTTCCTCCGCTTGCTGGATTAATTTTTCATACCAGTCTTTATCTAAATCTTCATACCAACTAATAAATTTCAAATATACTTCGTTGAACTTCTTTTTATCACTTCCAATTTGTGGATATGCATCATGCAACCAAAGTAGTACTTTAGGTATCAAATCCGATTCATTCAAGTTGGCCAAGTATGTGTTAGATGTTCTAAAATCCGCTTGCTTACTGATATGATCAATACAAATATCTATGCGAGCATCATAAAGTAATGGTCTGAAAGTCAAACTATAAGAGATTACTCCTGTGAAATCTTTAAACATCTTTTTGATTAAAGTAGCATTCTTTCCAACCATGTTGTGGTCTTCAACTGGATAAATCACATGGTCTCTATTCCTATAGTAAATTTCCATTTCTTCATTACTCATTTCTTTGTCCTCCACTCGCGTTCTTTAATTTCTTTATTGTATATTTTTGCATATGACACTGCATAATTCTTCATTGTTAAATCTTGATCAATAGTGAATCTCAATGCATCCTCAAAGTGTCTATGATTACCTCGGACAGAAATATAAAAGGTCACCACAGTATTAGCTTTACTAAACACAGTAATGACCTTTGCATTCCCACCAAATTCTTCTTCATAGCTTTCCTGAAACTTGACACGACATTCTTCAACCAAGTCAACAAACTTACTTTTTGATCGCATATCTATTTTTCCTCTTATTATTCATTAACTCTTTTCTTGCTTCCTCGTATTTTCTCATACAAGACTCACAACAAAAATACACAGTTCCTTCTCTATAAGCATGTTTGAAAATGTATTGTGAGCGCATACCAGTAAAGCTAAAACTTTCTCCACACCATTCACATATCTTCTCTGAAACTATACAGTTATTGTTATTTGCTCGGCTCATGTTTATACCATCCTAACTCATACACCATTGAGTTGATAGCTTTTAATGTGGAAATATCAATACCGCTATACGTTTCTATTCTTGGTGCATTGCTCTCCTTAATCATAACTTCTTTTTTACTTGAGTTAAAACCAATAGAGAATTGATTAGGACCTATGAACCAAATATAATTCCCTATAAGTTTCTTTGTGAATCCAGCTTCTTCGAACAATTTCTCAGCGTGTGCTGTAGGATTAAATTCATCGTTAATTGTCTTTGTCATAAATATACTAATCTCCTGCACTTACAATCATCTTGAAAAACATGAATAGACACAATAGCGTGAATATACCTAAACTTAGTTTAAAGCTAAATACAAATCCGAAACAGAATGCCAAGAACTTAACAATTACGCATACCGCTAAATATGGAATCGACAAGATAGCAAGTATGATTGCTGTGAATAACAAAATATCTGTAAATTTTTTCATTTCTTTCTCCTACCATTTAATAAATTTTCCTTCATTGAATTTTTTCTTTTGATTTAAAGCTTTAGTGATGGCTAAGTCGATACCGCTTCTACTTCTCAAATGGAAGTAATATAAATCTCTATAAGGACTGTTTAATCTATCTATTCGACCTTCAGCCTGTTTGACTACTTTGTATGAGTAGTTTTGACTGTAAAATATAATAGTGTCAGTTGTTATACAATTCCATCCTTCACAACCTGAGGTGTATTGAACGAGATATACCCATTTATTACCCCTAGGAATTTCTTGATGCTTGTGGCCATTCCATTCAGCTATTTCGACATCTTCGCCGTAGTAAATCGCTTTAAGTATTTCCAACTCGTAATCAAAGTTGTAAAATATAATAGCCTTAGGATGGTCCTCCAGCAATTCAAGTAAAGCAGTCTGTCTCGAATCATCTGAATTGACTACTTTTCGTAGCGAATAACATAGTTCCGCTGCGTTAACAATTGGTAAGTTTGTCCAAGGATTCCAACGATTTTTCATCAAGTCCTTGTAGGCCGAAATGTCATAGGTACAGAACACGTCTTCATGATGAGCTATAGTTTGCCTTTTGAAGTCCATGTCTACTAATATCCTATTTCTCAATCTTATAAGGCGACCTGTATTAATATACTTATCGACCTTAGGAAATTTAGAGAATCTAGAGTACACAATATGCTCCCTAGTAAATTCAGTTCTGTTCTTATAGAAACCGTTAGCGATGAATACCGGAATATAATCACTCCAGCTATCACCAGGTGTAGCAGATAGCAGAATCCATTTATTGAACTTAGATATCTTTAGAAACGATTTAACCCAAGCTCCATTCCCAACCAATCTCTGTTCATCAAATATAAAGAACGCATCTTTTACTTCTTTATACTTACTGATATTATTCCAACTATCCACGACTACCTTGTTAGAATATAAATTAACTTCAGGATTGGAGGATAATAGGAATGGACCCATATCACCCTCCCATTCAAGGGTATCGCGTTTACGAGCTGTAGTGATAATATACAAGTCTTGAGGTTTCTTCATAGGAATATAATCTCCTTCGATACCACCTCTGTTTTCTTTGAAGTAATATCCTAAAGCAGTTCTAGATTTACCACTTCCAACGCCACCACAAAGAATACAGCCATTACGCATCTGCTCAATAGCTTTTATCTGGTAGTCGTATAAGCCTATACCCATATAAATGCTCCTTTCATAAATATAAATCTAATTAGATGTCTCCTTTTGCACGATGTAAACTTTTCTCAACCTCAAAGCCATCAGGGAATCTAGCTTGTAACTTACTAATGTTCATTTCCATAATATCATCTAAGCTAAACCCCATAGCTGTACAATACTCAGCGATAAACCACATCAAGTCACCTAATTCCTTTTGAATATGCTCAGGTGAGTCAAAATGTCCTTGATATACTTTTTGGTAAATACTGTGTAATTCACCAATCTCTCCAACCATTCCGTGCAAAGCATGCATCTCAATTTCGTTTCCTTTTAATTCATTATTAATAGTTCTAGCTGCTAATTCTTGATATTCATTTCCTGTCATTATTTGCTTTCCTCTACTTTCTTATCATCAAGTAAAATATTCATTAACGGTCTTCCATCAACTACGATAGTATCCATCTGTTTCTCTTCAGGAATCCACTTTTTGAAAATATCATAGTAGAAACCTTCATTGCCAAAGAACTTTTTAGTGACAGCCATAGCGAGACCTTTCTCAGGGTCCCAAATATCATCCTCACCGCACTTAACGACAGTCTTAGTTCCGTCAGCCCAAAATACAATCGTAGCTGGTTCATTGAAGATTACTTTCTTAATGAGTCTAAAATACATTCCCTTTAGTTGTGATTTTCTAGTGTGAACATTAGGACCTAATAATACTTGTCCTCTAGCTCCATATACACCATACGATACACCATACGGAATGCGATCAATACTAATTTCACAAGATTTCGTCATCAAGTCTTCTTCTCTAATTTTATTAATTTTCATGATTATTCCTCCTTATAAAATCATCTTTCTCATAAGCTTTTTTCATTTGTTCATCAGTAGCTTCGAGAAGTCGTCTAGAAATATCATCCACTCGACCTCTCCAAACTATGTTTGTCACTAGGATTCCTAATATAAACCCAAGTATCGTTAATAAAATGTTCACAATAATTTCAAACATTCTTCATCCTCCGTAAAATATAAACTAGTTCTTAGAATGTGCTATGACTGCATAAAGATTATGATTCTTTACTCATTGTCACCACCATCCTCAACTAGTTTTACATCTGTTAATACCATATCCCAGCCAGTACCAAAGTGAGTGATTCCCCATAAGTACATCTCAAGTTCTTCACAGTAATATACTATTTCATCTGTATAGTCTCTTAAGATTTTGTATCCTTCTTCTGTTATAATATAATGTTGAAATATCTCTTCTACATCATCTTTATCATAGCCGTTTACCATAGTCCAATACATGCTTCCTACGTAATCGTAAATATAACAGTTTCTAACGGATTCTCCAACTATCTTAGATAGTGTTAGGTAATCTAAATATCCAGCTTTTAAAGCATACTTAGATGGCTTTACACCAAATACCTTTCCATCATACATTGTCATTGTTTTAACTTGTTTACTCATTTAAATCACTCCTAGAAATATAATTTTTTGCAAAAAGTAAAGAGTCCTAGATTTCACTCTAAGACTCTAACTTCTTTAGTTATTCCTCTGATTGGTTTTCTTCTGATTCTTTTGACTTTCCAAGGTCTTTCTTGAACCATACGCCAGCAGCTGTGATTAACATCGCTCCAGCATATGCTCCACACATACCTCCAAATATCAATCCAAAACCTTTTTTGAATTCTCCAAACATAAGTTTTCACTCCTTTCATTATAGCAGTTGTTGATGTCGCGTAGATTAGATGTTAGCATACTTCTCAGCTAATGGATCTTCGTTGATAGTTACATACATAGACTTCAAATATGCTTTAACTCCAGTCTTTTTGTTGACTTCCCACGCATAAGGACGAATGATTAAATCTACATTTTTAAATTCAGCAAAATCTAAAGTTCCAATACTTTCATCATCTAATATTGTTTTATTATGGCTAGTAATTAGCATTACGTGTGGTGGTACATTCGCATAACTTACTGTTACTTGAATATAATGTGTAGGTTCATCTCCTTCTTCTCTAGGACGTAGGATTTTAACATTCCAACCATCTTCAGCCAATAGTTGAGCTTGTTCTGGGTCATCAATAACCACACAGAAGTTTCTGTTACCTTCTCTATTGAATTTAGACTCCTCACCTGAGAAGTTTCTAAATATAATGTGTGCATTTTCAATTACAATATCGTTAATTCTTTCGTTCATGTTTCTAATCTCCTTCTAATTAAAATGGTAATACGTCTGATGCAATATCAATAATCTCATCTAATAATGGATTCTTTGGTTCTTCAGTATATGGTTCCTCAGACACGAACCATTCGTAATCTCCGTATTCAGCAATAGACTCAACTGCTTCATTTGCTAGATTCTCATAATATGAATTGTCAATATCATTTTCACGTCCTAACTCTTGGACCAACTCAGACTCTAACCAACGATAGCCTTTAGTTCCAGTTACTGCAAAATACTTTCCTTCGTTTTCACGATATAAGATTCCACCATTACAACCTGGTTTAATCGGGCAGAACCTTCCAACCTTTCCTACGAAAATATAATTGTGACCGTTTTGAATTTGTTTCACCAAATCTTCATCCGTGCAATTTTCCAAAATTGGATTTAGCTTTTTAGCTCCCTTTTTACGCTTTTCTAATTCGTCTTCTAAATATCCAACATCTGGTAACTGCTCATTCATGTCCAAATATATAACACCTTTGGCCACTGATTTAGTTTCGCATAAGTCGTCAAATCTAATCTCTTCCTTAGAGAATAACTTCTTGAACACATATGGTACAGCGAACTGAGCTCCAGTAACTGTCCATTGCCATTCATGGTCTTGATTATCACCAGGTACATAACCGTAATGTTGTTCACACCAACTAGCTTCTTTGTATCTAGCAATATAATCTGCATCATTGATTTGACAAATCTTATCATAAGTTGCTTCATGCTCAAATGTGTATCCGTATTTCTTAGCAAAGTCCATACAGAAATCAACAATCTCTTTAGTTGCATCTGCAATCTTGATACTATCTGTCTTAATGGCTACAATCTTAAATCCTCTACTCTCAACTTCGTCTTGTAAAGTCTTCATAAATAAGGCTCCACGAAGTGCTACAATGTTATTCTTATTACGAATATCCCTAAATGGGTTGTCAAAGTTAGCAGCAGTTAAGCCGTATACAGAATTGATTGCTATCTTCAAAGCTTGTGCCAAGTCTTTAGCCGTAGATTCATCTTCTAAAAATGGCTTCAACTTACCACCCATCATCTTTCTAGCTGTATCAAAGTCTTTGTGCTTAATAGCCACACGAGCATCTAAAATATCAGTGAAGTTTTTAGTATACTCACCGAAACAATTCATAGCTCTAATAGAATTTGGATGTAGGCTTGCCACGTCAAGTAATGCTACATTTCCATAGATACCTGGGAAGGATCTAATATAACCACCTTTACCTAAATCTTCACCTCGATACATGTTTTTGTTATCTTTAAATTCGTATCCAGGGAACGTCTCAGATAAATCAGTATATACTAATTGAGGATGTTTTTCATTTCCAAAGATAATCTTAGTTGTTAATGAGTTAGTAGTATCATTAACTGTACCTCCAGCTAATTCTGCTAATATCTCTCTGGCTGTGAAATCGCCTTTTAGATGATTAAATACTTTTTCAGTACTTATAACATCCCAATCACAATATTCAGCAACCATTGTCCACTTTTCTTCAGGCACAGGTTGGTCCCATGGTAAACCTAACTCTTTATGCCCAATTCCTAATTCAATCTCCCATTTCTTAAGAGACTGTTTCTTTGCAGCAAAATCATAAACATCTGTATAAGATAGATTATAAGCTCCTCCGAACTTGCCATTGTCTTTATCACCCTTCTTAGAATTAATAATCTTTTGTGATAAGTTGTATAGCTGCTCGTTTGAATAACCCATCATTCTCGCATACAAAATATGATTGTCATATGAACGACAGTTGAATCCCACTAGCTTAAACTTAATCAACTCCTCAATCTCTTCAGGCTTAGGATTAATCATTCTAACTACTGGTTTTCCTTCACCTTGCATTTTCCAATTCACTAAGAACAAGTTGGGGAATACTTCGCAATCGTAAAATATAAGTTTAGCATCTTCATCGTTTCCTGGTTCAGGTGCTTCTTCTGATTTGAAGTGCATCTTACCAACCAGTTTTACACAATAGTCAGATTGATGTGTACTACCCGCAGCAAATGCTAATATAGTATTTCGCATATCTGTAACGTCGTACTTCAATCCACTAGAATATGCATCTTCCAAAATCTTATAGATGAAATCAATACTTGGCTTAGTCCCAGGATGTATTTCTTTCATCAAGTTTCTTTTAATTAAGGCTCTTAACCTATTCTCGCTTTTTACAGCTTCAAAATTAACCATTTTCTTTTCTCCCTTCAACGGTAACCCTGAATTTATAGAAGCTATAGGCAAGTTGTTACATTTAGTCAACATACGTCTCAATGAACTCTTACCTGTAAATATCTTCACTTCAATCTTGTCATCATAGATACGACTCAACTTTGTTACATCTCCAGTATAAATATAATGCAGATGTATACCAGCTCCACTCTTACTTAGCTCCGCATAGGTCGGTGGCCACTTACTAGCTTCTTCTAAATTTTTTTCAAAACATTTGTTACCTTCATCGTCTGGAATATCAAAATCTATAACTATATGATTCTCAGGCACCTTAACATAGTGAAGTTTGCTAGTGTCTATATCAGACAACGTTGTAGTAATCTTCTCCCATTTATTAGTAGGTGTCTCTTTATCGTTAGCATACTGAGCTAAGCAATCCTTACATTCTTTGTCAAATATAGAATCTTGCTCCTTGAACTCTATTAGATTACTCTTAGCTTCTTCTTTTGGTTTTCCAATCTGGTTAATATCATTGTCGAATTTATCTTCTCTAAATCCTTTATAGTAATTTCTAACTCTTGTGTCATCTAGCATGTATCTTTCATGATGCTCTTTAAAGTAGTTTTTAAGTTCTTCTTTAAAAGCTCTCTGTGAATATGGATAAGCTACCTTCGCATCATCACAATACATCTTATACATTTCCCACGCACGTTTTAGGGTTATGCCATCTTCATTCTTAAACGTCAAATATGAATCCATAACAAAGTTATAGAAATCATTCGATGCTCCCAACATTGCTGTAGGAATATAATCGTCATACCTGTCAGGCTCCGACAAATATACATCTCTACAATGGTAAGCTATAGGACCTAACTCAAAGTCAATCTGTTTCATAATCCTTTTGTAGTCCTTATGGTTTATCTTATCACCAGTTGGAGATACATCTATCAAACGTCTAATAAGACCTGATTTTGCATCTGTAATTTTAACCGGTTTATTAGTACCCATAATTAGAAAACATTTAAAACTATTCACATATGTGGATTTAAACTTCTCATTGATAGTCATATGCTCATGCGATACTAAACTATTAAGTCTAGTGTTATCTTCAATTCGTGATAAGTCACCGTCATGTTGTATCGCAACCAATGGGTTTGATTTAAAAGCTTCTAATGCGAATACGTTATTTGAAGACCCTAAAGCTTTCGCATCAAATACTGAATAATATCCTTCGAATAGTTTCTGAATAATATTCAATATTGTAGATTTACCTGTACCAGCAGAACCGTATAATACCATAAACTTCTGTATCTTTTTAGATTCTCCTGTTACAATAGCACCAATAGCCCATTCAATTTTGTGCCGTTCCTCCTCAGAATATAACACAGACATCAATTCATCATAGGCAGAAATATCACCAGGCTCAAGAGGATAGTTAAGCCGTTTCGTAGCATAGTCTTCCTTCTTGGTCTCAACATTTGAAAATATAAGACTCTCATCAAGATTATGATAAGAGTCCCTCATTTGTTTTTGGCAATACTTATGCCATTTGTCAATCATACCACTATCTGCATCCCACAAATATAATGGCTTAACCGAACCATCATACTTTGCTTTATGCTCTTCATAGTATTTTTTGACTTCTTTATCGATTAAATGTAAAGCGTCTTGTTCATCAGTAGACCATAATCCAAGTTCTTCTATCCAAATGGCATAGAAGTCTCCTCCTCGAATCATTAAATCTTTTGATTTCTTTATTATAAACTTTGGGTAAACTTCAACGACATCTCGTTTAGGGCTACGAGTAGAAATCTTTAAAAAATCAAGCACATTTTCTACTCTCCCTTCATTTACTCGTCTAGAAAATAATTAAGGTACCACATCGCTTGATACCAAATTTCAGCAGTTCTCATATCTCTATCGTCTTCAATAGAAAATAAACCACCTTTGCCATTCTTTTCATACTTTCTCTTAAGAAATCTGTCAATAACAAATTCACAATAATCCCTATCAAAATTATTATCCGACATTGTTCCTAAGCCTAAATTTACAATCATGTTCCAGAACCACAATCCAGTTCTATTTCCTTGCTCCATATCATCCATAATACGTTCTTCTATGATAAACGCTAAAGAAACCATCATTTCCAATACACTACAAGGTCTAGTATCTAAATATCTTTTTATTTCATCACGTTCATAACCGTTCTCGTATCCGAATCTATACCTAAATTGAATACCATCATCTGCTCGATTTTCATCTCTACTGACTGTATAGGTGAATTTTTTATTATGCAAAAATGCAAATAATTTTCTATACGATAAATCTTTATAAGAACGGTCATTACATACTAAGTCGTACATCCACTCAAAATATTCATTGTTTAGTTTATCTTCTTTTGAAATATCATTCATCTACTTCTTCATATGAATCAAGAACTCTTAGGATTTCAAAGTCTGTTTTAAGTCTTTCGTTTCTTACGTAAATAACATCGTCTTCGTAATCTCCGAAATGCTCAAAAACATCTTCACTGCCTATAAGATTCTTTAATTCTCCTCCTTCAATTCTTTCATCTAGTTCATTTGTTAGAACATTATTAGAATATAATGTAAGTGTTATACAATCAAAGTCATCATCTCCAACTTGCATTGGTGAAATTACATATGGCTTATCTTCTTTCAATGGCTTTTCCTCCTTCTTTACATTTGATTTAGAAAATGACGTATAGTCATGCTTGTTAACTATATCGCTCAGAGTTTTCTTTTCTTCTGAAATATCATCCGATGTTGTTTTCTCTTCTTTGGATTTGAGTTTGCTAAATGTTTCTTTGACTGAGTCAATTTCTTCTTGTGCTATTTGTTCATACTTAGTTTTAAAATATGTCATGCTTGCAACTGCACCTACTCCAACACCAATTGCAAATATAACAAACTGCGTAATCTTTTCTTTCATTATTTTCCTCCCTTTACAATGTTAATACAGTAAAAGCTAACACACCAAAAGTTAAAGACATGCTAATTAGGACTCCGCCTATAACATGCCTTTTCTTTTTAGTGTTCAAAATATCATTAATTATGGTATCCACGATAATTACGAATCGTCGTAAAGATGTCATTCTTCTGCGATTCACCTCCTGACTAAGCCAGGAATATAATTCATACACTCGGCTTATGAATGTATGAGATATGAGTAGTCAAACATGTCTCTATATGGATTACCTGAGCCTATAGCATTTATACCTAGTGTTCACATTTGTTCCCAGATGTTTCCATCGACATTGAAATCTAGAAGAATTGATCTTTCATAACCATTGACAAATCTTCTATTACTCATTCTATTTAATTCATAGATTCCAAAGTCAATTTTATGTTCAACATCTTTATCGTAAACCCATCCGATAACTTGTCCAGCTCTAGTTTCAGGAATACCTAACATATTATACACATCATTCAAGAATAAATATCCTTTAGCTTTTAGCTTCTGATTAGCCCAATCTTCTTGTTTTCTTAAGAACATTAAATTATACTCAGGGTCTTTTTCCCAATAGTCACTCAACTCATCAAAGAATTTAGCATAAGGGCTACAGTTCTCTAAAACATCACCGTCAGCAACATATGTTGTTTCCTTAACTGTTCTTTGATTACCGTCTTCATCTTCAATATCTTTCTCAACTTCTACAGCTTTGATTCCGTATTTAAGTTGCTTGTCAACTTCTTCTCCGAATCTTTCAATAACTCTTTCTCTGTAATCTTTGAATGTTGTATCGATAGTTGTATAAGCAGCTGCTAATGCAATATTTCTCTTCTTCAAAATAACATTTGAAGCCACTATACTTGTAACTGATAATGTTCCGACAATTACTGATGGGCCATATAGTTTGGCTAAATCCACACCAGTTTTCAAATATGCTTTAGTTAAATCTTTCTTAGCATCTTTTTCTGTGTAAGCTTCAGATTTTTTCTCTGCTTGCTTCTTGATAGTGTTAATAGTATCTTCATTCTCTTCTAATACATCATTTAATTTAGTTGTTGCTTTACATGCCATAACGGCTGCTGTAATCATTCCACCAACACCTAATACCATACAAATCTCAGGGCTGTGTTTCTTAACTACAAAGCCCGCTCTATTCAACATTCTAGTTGTGTTTTCTAATAATTTCATAAATATAAGTCCTCCTCTATTAATCTAATGGTAATGCTTTTGGCATTCTAATAACGTACCCATCACGTACTCTTTCAATTCTTGCTGAACGAATATCAGTCCAACCGTATTTATAATCTGTATAGCTTCCTGCGATGCCTACTAAGTCATATAAGTCTGCTACACTAACAATTTCATACTTAGCAATAATATCATCCATGCCCATCAATACAGCTTCTGCATCTCCTCTGGTCTCTAATACAATATTATTGTATTCGTAAGTATCTCTTCTGTTTGTCACTGGTGCAGTTGAGCTACTTCTACTATAACTAGATTTGTCATTGTAGTACTTACTGTAAGATATCTTACTTGCAGGACTATTAGACCTAGACACTTCTGCGTCACCGTATAGCATCTTATCGATACCAGTCTTGATAGTGTCAGATACCATCTTTTTAAATGATGGAATTAATACTTCAGATAGAAGATATCCAACCACAGTATCCTTATCTTCTTCTATGAACGTATCTGCAAATTTTGAAAGACTGCTTTTCTTTTTGGTCTTCACACTTCCACTAACAACCTTGTCTACTTTCTTTTTTCCTAAGTTCTCTTCTTCAGTAGGCTTATCCTTTGTTAGAAATCTGTTTGAGTTCGGATTGTAATCCATAATTCTTTTCTCCTTTAAATATAAAAATTAAAAGGGAAATACCTTGTATCGGTATCACCCTTTTCTAAACAAACCTTTTTTCTAAGTTTTGATTAATCTTGGTTTTGTTCAATGTCTCCTGTCACATTCTCAACTGTTTCTTCAGTGTATTCTGTTTCAACAATCTTTTCATCTTTCTTCTCTTTCTTTGATTTGATGAATTTCACAAGTTTAACTACTCCATAGCCTAATGCAGCTACGACTACAGCTCCTCCTGTGATTCCAGCAATCTTAGCTAGAGAATCAACGCTAGATTCTGCTACAGCTTCAACTGTTTCTTCAGTAACGTCAGCAACGTTTTCCATTAAATTTTGTTCCATATTAATGTTCCTCCTTAGCCTTTTCGGCTTCTCTTTCATTAAACACCTTGTAAATTTCGCGTGCTTTTATCATGTGTATCTATAAATATAAAAGACGACTACTAGCATTTCGCTAGTAGCACATCTTCCAGTAATCATACTTTGGTGAAATATCATACTCCAATACTAAGCATGGCTGCCCATTCTCAGCAATTTCTGATGAGATATCAATCTTCAACTGACCACTGTCAATATTCCAACCTAACTCACCACCTAGCTTAGTGTTTCTAATTCCTAGCATATCATAGAAGCTATTGAGTGATGTGTATGATTCATTTAACAAAGTATAATTAACCTCATTCTCAGCTTTATGAATCGCGTCAATGTTTGATTTGAAATATTGCCCTGACAAGCTATCGTAGCAAAGCACATCTCCATCTCCGGTCATGATAATGTTTGTTTCATTCACTGGGTTCTTTTGAAGCTTATCCTTAGCGACCTCGTCAGAAACCTTCTGAGCTTCCTTTTCTCCTACAACTTCTACTACTTTATCTTTGTATTCTCGTAAAGCAGTTTTAGACACTTCATACGCAGTCGCTAATGCAGCAGTACGTCTTGTGTGTACTGAATTAGATGTAACTAAACATGCGATTGATAGACCTCCAGTTACTACTGTTGGAATATAACATTTCCAAGTAGCCTTAACTGTGTCTACAGTAGTCAATTTATCAACTTTCTGTTCTTCTTTCTTTTCTTTGATGTTTTCCATCGCTTTAGGTGTAGCTTTAACTGCTAATACTGTTGCAGTGATCATACCTGCGATACCTACACCTAATAGGATTTGTGGACTATACTTATCCACATTTCTTCCAACGTTACTTAGTAACGTTTTAACATTTGATTTCATCTTTTCCATGACATTTTCCTCCTTTTGATGATTTCAAAAATAAAAAGCTAAGAGTCTGCTTGACTCCTAACTATTTTGCCTTTAGTGCTTCTTGTACAGCTTTATCAATTAAATCCTTTAATTCTTTACTATCAGCCATATTAGCAACTAGTTGTTTTCTGGTAATCCAATCGGCTCCCATTCCAACTAATGCTCCTGCAACTGATAATGCATAACCTAAATATTTGATTTTATTCTGTGACATGATATCACTCCTTTCACTATAGTAGCTGCGAATTTCGCGTGGTCTATTCTATTGGTATTCTAGCCAATCTTCACTTGGTGCGAACATGGTAGAAATATAACAACATTCCATACCATCATCTAAAGTAATTTTCCTATGGTCGAAGTCAATCCAGAATATCTCCTCGCAAACATCCCAACCTAACATATCACCACCGTCAATATGACTTATTCCTAAGAATTCATAGAATTCGTTTATAGTAACATATCCTCTTAGCATGAAATTCCTATTTAGATGATACTCAGCAGCTAGAACTTGTTCGATACTTGCTTCGAAATATCTTTTAGATAACTCATCGTAGAATAGTCTTTTCTCAGCGTTTTCTCCGTCTACTGAAATATCACAATAATTTAGCATTGATTCAACTGAGACACAAACATTATTAGCTTTTTCAACTGCTAATTCATCCATAATCTTTTCGTGTGCGTCTTCACCATATAATTCTTTTAATTTTCTCTTGTAATCTTCATATGAACTATTCACTAGTGCATACGCACTCATAAGTGATGCTTGATACTTTGTACTTAATACATTTGCTCCAAATATACATGCAACAGTAGAAGCTCCTAATACTACCGCTGGAATATAAGTTGGCGCTACTGCTTTAATCTTTTCTTTCTTTGTTAATTCGTGGTTCTTTTCTGCATCTTCTAAAATATCAACTGCTTTGATTGTAGCCTTAGCTGTAACGATTGCTGTCGCTACAACACCTACCGCTCCTAAGCAACTTAAGATAATGGATGCGTTCCTTTTGTTTAACATGATGATTCCTCCTTTAATTTATAAAAATATAAAGAAGCAGAACGAGATTCGAACTCGCACTTCTAGAATATATCTAGCGCTCTACCATTAGAGCTACCTGCTTCTTTCACTATACACCTTGTAAATTTCGCGAAGAGAAAAGCTTAGAGTCTTTGCTAGACTCCGCTTTGAATTCTCGTAATTTACTTATTGTTTTCTTTAACCATTCCTTCTAGTTTGCTCTCTGCGATTACATAAATAATATCGACTACTGCTTTAGTAATTGTCAAGCCAACTAAAATCTTTTTTGTTTTCTTTGACATAAGTATTATCCTCTCTTTCACTATACACCTTGTAAATTTCGCGAAGAGAAAAGCTT
>ULYV01027543.1_pt1 | contig 24329 bp, 26 predicted proteins | sample 1962461 | NCBI WGS metagenome assembly ULYV01 (sample SAMEA4835871, study PRJEB28245) | human gut metagenome | biome: gut microbiome; material: fecal sample | place: Denmark | collected 2008 | reverse complement strand
AATATTTTTTAAATCAAATGATGAATTACTAATAAGACATAATTATTATTTTTTGTAAAGCGTTTAAACGGTATATATATCGTTTAAGAAAAGAGTTTTTTTGCAATAATAACACTTACAAAAAAATAAAAAATTTTTTTCTGGGAAAAATTTACTGATTTTTATGATATAATGATATCAAGGTTTTTTATATCCATTTGAAAGTTATTACGGCATATGACTAAGATATAGGTCATGTGCTTTTTTTATGCTCATTTTTAATCAAGGAAGGTGGTGAAATGCCAAATGAAGTAAAAAAATATGAGTTGGCGGAAAAAGATTATAAGAAAGGCATGAAATATGCTGAAATAGCCACTAAATATGAGGTTAGTTTATCTACTGTAAAGTCATGGAAAAAACGATACTGGTCTGATAATGCAACCATGGTAAAAGCAACTACAAAAAAGTTGCAAAAAAATAAAAAGGTTGCAACCTCTAAAACAATAGATATTTCTCCTAATTTAACAGAAGCTGAACAAGTGTTTTGTGCTTATTATGTGGAAAAGTGGAATGGCACTCAAGCTATATTAAAATCAGGCTTAGCCACTAATAAAAAGAGTGCAGCTAAGAAAGCAAATATACTGCTAAAACGTGATGATATTCGTGCTGAAATAAAACATCTTAAAAATGTAATTTGCGAGGGAATAAAAGTAGACATAAATGATCTGCTAAAATATTGTCTGAAAATTATAGGTGCAGATATCGGCGATTATGTAAAATGGGGACAGCGTGAAGAACAAGTAATAGGACAATTTGGGCCTGTGAAAGTAGACGGAAAACCATTAAAAAAGTTGATAAATTATGTTGATTTGATTGATAGTGATTTAGTAGATACATCAGTAATAAATGAAGTGAAAATGGGTAAAGATGGACCTTCAATAAAAATGATGGATAAAAAATGGGCATGGGAAATCGTGATGAGGTATTTTGATTTGGTACCTAATCTATACCAGCGTGAAATGGATAAACAACGCCTGGTAATTGAACAAGAAAAATTAAATATCACTAAGATAAAATCTACTCCACCGCAACCGCCAGCAGAACCGTTGATTTTACAACCATTTTATGGCAAACCACCTGATGAAGAAGGTAGTGAGGTGCAAGAAGATGGCGGAAACTAGAGTTTATTTTAATCCAATATTTAAACAAGCAAATGAAACAAGATGTCGATATCGTTGTATGAGAGGTAGTGCTGGTAGTGGTAAAAGTGTGAATATAGCACAAGACTATATCTTAAAATTAATGAACTCTAAATACAAAGGTGCTAACTTATTAGTTATTCGTAAAATAGGGGATTGGAACCGTCAAAGTACATATAGCGAATTAGTATCTGCGATTAATCGTATATGTGGTAGTATGGCGGATTTTTATTGGGATATAGGTAAATCACCATTAGCACTACGATGTAAAACAACAGGAAATGAAGTATTATTCCGTGGTATGAAAGATGATAAACAACGTGAAGGTGTTAAGTCTGTTACTTTTACACGTGGTAAATTAACTTGGATTTGGGCTGAAGAAGCAACAGAATTAGAAGAAAATGATATAGATATACTAGATGACCGCTTGCGTGGAAAACTGATTAATGAAAATCTATATTATCAAATAACATTATCTTTTAATCCTGTATCTGCAACTCATTGGATAAAAGCAAAATATTTTGATACACCACGAGCATCGATATTTACACATAAATCTACTTATCAAGATAACTTATTTATTGATCCAGCATATAGCGAACGTATGATGATGAGAAAAGAGCAAGATCCTGAAGGGTATCGTGTATATGGTCTTGGCGAATGGGGCTTACTTGGCGGACAGTTTTTTTCTAATTTCTCTGAAAAACGACATGTCGTAAAACCTTTTAAAATACCAGATAATTGGGTGAGATTTAGAAGTATGGACTGGGGAAGTGCAAAGCCTTATGCTGTAGGTTGGTATGCAGTAGATTATGATGGTAATCTTTGGAAATATCGTGAATTATATGGCTATGGTGGTAAAGCAAATGTAGGGACAAAAGAAACAGCTGCACAAGTAGCTCAAAAAATAGTCGATAGGGAATGTGATGAAAAAATAGCTTATGGAGTATTAGATAGTGCATGTTGGGCCAATATAAATACAGGTGTTCCTACTGTAGCTGAAGAAATAAATAAAGTATTAATAAAAAATGGTCATACTACATTTAGAGAATGTGGTAAAGGAAGAATGGCTATGGCGGAAGAAATAAAATTAAGATTAGAAGGATATAAGCGTAAAGACGGAGTACAAATACCAGCTTTACGCTTTTTTAGTACATGTTTTCATAATTTGAGAACATTTCCTTTAGTTACTCATGATAAACGTCAGCCTGAAAAAATCGATACGAATGGTGAAGACCATTGTGTTGATGAAACAGGATATGCATGTTTATCTAGACCATATAAGCCAACAAGACCTGAAAAAGATGGTTGGAAGTTTAAGAAAAATGATTATGAAAATATAAGCCATGAACCTAGTGCATGGGCTTATTAAAAGGAGAATGTATGGTTTATTTTACAAAAATAAGTTCACCTGCAAATGAAAATATCATTGGTCTTTTAGTTCGTGGACATGCAAATTATGCCAAAAAAGACAAAGAGGATATTGTTTGCAGTGCTGTTTCTGCTATCGCACAAACAGCATTATATGGTTGCAATGAATATAGTAAATGTAATGTAAATAAAATACAAAAAGGATATGTATCTTTTACTTGTGATAAAACAATACAGACAGAAGCAATAATAAAATCTGCTATATTGGGTTTAAAAGCAATAAAAGAGACATATCCAAAATGTTTTAAAGAGGAATAATAAATGTTTGATGAAGTAAATAATAATGTAAGAGCTGCACCAGAAGAAAATAAAATTGGGCTAGGAAAGATAAGAGAATGGTTTCAAGATGCTGTAGATAAATCAAGAGATTGGCGGAAAGATGCTAAAGAAGATTATAGATTTGTATCTGGTAAGCAATGGAAAAATGCAGATAAAGAACAGCTTGAAAAATTTGGTAGACCTGCAATTACTATTAATAAAATAAAACCACTTATGAATGTATTATCAGGATATCAAAGGCTTAATCGTTATGATATTTCCTTTTTGCCTAGGACAAATGATGATATGGAGCTTTGTAAAGTCCGTGAAGGTGTTACAAAGTATATCTTTGATGATTGTGATTATGAATATCAAGAGTCTCAAGTTTTTATGGATGGTGCTATTGGCGGTATTGGTTGGTTTTGGGTTTATTACAAATTTGATGAAGAGATGGGCGATGGAGAAATAAAAATTGCTCGTGAAAGCCCTTTCAATATGTATGTAGATCCAGAAGCAAAAGAAATAGATTATTCTGATGCTAATTATATTATTCGTGCTAAATGGGTTAATAAAGCTGACTTAATAAATGTATATCCAGAAAAAGCAGAAGAAATAAAAAATCAACAGCAAGAATATGACTCTATGGAACCAGTAGATGAACAATATGACCATCTATATTACAAAAGAGATTTACAAAAATTACGTTTAGTTGAATGCTGGTATAAGGTAAAAGTTAAAGAAAAAATTTATATAATGCCTGGTGGAAAAATAATTAATGAACAAGATATGCAAAATATATCTGAAGAACAATTAATGCAAATGTATTTGTCAGGGCAAATACCGATAGAACAAACAATTACTGTAGACAAGGTAAGGGTTTGTTCTTTTTTTGGCGGTGTTTTGCTAGAAGATATCGAAAGTCCTTATGAACATGGACAAATACCATTTATTCCCTTTGTAGTATTTAAATTTTTTGATGAAGATGAGCCTGCTGGTATTGTCAGAGACTTAAAAGATCCACAGCGAGAAGTTAATAAACGTAGAAGTCAATCACTTCACATATTAAATACTTCTTCATATAATAACTGGATTCGTGAAACAGATGCACAATCTGATGAACAAAAAGTCCATATGAAAAAATTGGCTAGTCTTCCAGGTGGTGTAATAGAAGTTCAGCCAGGGACATTATCTCGTGGAGCTATGCAAAGATTAGAAGCACCACAGCCACCATTATCACTGTTTCAAGCAGGACAAGAAGCTGCTGCTGATTTGCCTTCTATTTCTGGTATAAACGAAGCTTTAATGGGTGTAGATATGCCTGCTAATGCAAGTGGTAGAGCAATAGAATTAAAGCAAAAGCAAGCTATAACTCATATTGCACCAATGTTTGATAATCTTCGTAAATGTAAAAAACGTTTAGCATCGTTGTTATGGGGAAAACATGGTCGTAAAGGTTTAGTACAACAATTTTATACAGAAAAAAAGGTTTTTCGTATTGAAGGTGTTGGCGGAAAACCAGATTTTATCACAATAAATCAACAAGTTACACAAATAGGGCCTTTTGGGCAAGCTGTAACAACTACTTTAAATGATATAACTCAAGGTGATTTTGATATTATTGTGGCGGATACACAGGCTAGTGCTTCACAAAGACAAGCACAGATGTATTCACTTATTGACGCTGTTAAAACATTGGGTGTTCCAGGTGATGCTGTATTTGACTTAATCTTAGATTTATCAGATATCCCTAATAAAGAAGATATAAAACAGAGATTACAACAAAGACAGCAAGCACAACAAAAGGCACAAGAAGCTCAAGCTGCTGCTGAACAAGCAAAACAAATTCGTATGAGTAATTCTATTGCTTTTAAAGACGCACCACCTGCTATTCAGCTCGCTATGGCGGCAAAAGCAGGACTTATTGACCAAAAAATTGCTGATGAAGCTATTAAGCAGTTTGTTGCTTATAATTATCCACAATTATTACAACAGCAAGCAAATAAACAACAAGTGAATAATCAGCAAATTACAAATCAAATAATGCAAGCTATAAATCAAGGTATACCGACTAATCAGATTTTATCGCAATTAATTAATTTAGGTATACCAGCACAGACAGCTCAAATATTATTACAGCAAGTAAAAAATCAGGCAGAAATTAATAGTCAACCAATAAATCAAAATCAAGCACCACAACAAAATAATAGCAATATGACTTTAGCAGCTTTAAATTCGTTAAGGTCAGGAAATGTTCCAGCTATGTAATATGTAAAAGGAGAAAATATTGATGAAATATCGTAGAAGAGTAAATGAAGTAGAAGCCATAAAATTAAGTTTTAACAATGTAGAAGATTTAAAAAATATTCAAGATGTATTAGGCGAACCATTTTTAAATGTAGATTTTTCTGATGTTGAAAATCCAAGGCTTTTGGTCGAAGATTTTCATAAAAATAGAAAATTTACAGCTAGATTTAATAAAGATTATCTTGTAAAAAGCATTGATGGAAAAGTATATCCTGTACCAAATGAAGTGTTTGAAAAAGTCTTTGAGCCTATTTATCAGATTGATTATCAAAACGATGAAGATAAGGAGTAATTTGTAATGGCGGTAAGAAAAATAACAAAAGCAATTAGTAAAGAAGTGGAAGATAAAAATACTCAAGAACAACAATCTAGCAGTCAAGTAAGAGAGCAAGTAGATGAAAAAAATGAACCAGTGAATAAAATAGAAGAACTGCAAAAATCAGTAGAAGATTTATGCGGTAAAATTTTAGATTTTAGTATTGAACGTATGGATAAATTCAAGAATAATCCAGGTTATCAATTAACTGAAGAGGAAAGAGAAACTATAAATACTTTTATGAATGTAGTCGAACGTATGGATAATCTCTTGAATAAGAAGACTGGTCTGAACTTTGCAGATAAATTACTTAATAAAATTTGAGTTAGGAGATATATTATGGACGTATTAAGAATTTTTAATTTGCAATTATTTGCTGAAGATGATTTTGAAGATAATCAAACTGATTCTGATACTGTAGTTGATGAAACAGTAGATGATGTAAATAAAACTGAAGATGATGAAATAAGTATTCCTGAAGAGTTTGAAGGATTAGATCCAGATATTGCTAGAGAATTTACTAATAAATTTAGAGAGCAACAAAAAGCTGAAGATGAAAAACTTGAAAGTAAAAAAGATGAGCAAGAAGAACAGCAATCTAAACAAGATGATGAAGAAAAAATAGAAGATAAACCTACCGAAGGCATTGAAGAGCAGCTTGCTAAATTACGCAAAGAAAATGAGCAATTAAGAAAACAACAAGAGCAAATTCCTAAACAACAGGAATTTAGACCTGCACCTTTTAAGCCTATTAAATTAGAGCAAGTTCCAATTGAATTTGCACGTACTGTAATAAGTGAAGCCAAAAAAATAGCTTTAAAATCAGTTAATTTAACAGAAGAACAATTAAATGATTTAGAGTTTGAAGATAATGGTGCTCAAAAGAAAGCGGATTATGAAGCAGCTTTTGAAATTGCTAAAGATAATATTATGAGCAATGTTAATAGTGAATTAGCATTGAGAAATCAAAGAAAAGAAGTATTTATACAGGCTCATAGAGAAAATATGGCGGCATTTAAAGCCTTTGAAAATGAACAAAAGAAAGATACACATTTTAAAGAGATACAAGATTTTGCTATAAATGGATATTTTGAAAAGCAATCTGTGGTTAATCAAAATATAATTCGTGATGCTTATGCAAGATTAGAACGAGGAGTAGCTTCACCATCAGACCGATATACTATTGAATCTTATTTTGAAAATGCTAAACGTGAATATTATAAAGATATAAATGCAAAACAAAAAGAAAAACAAGATAAAGTAGTAAATAAATATAAACAAGCTAAAAAAATGCCACGAGCAGATAAATTATCAGGTGGCGGAGATACTTCAGGCAAAAGTGATGTAGATATTGCTATTGAAATGATGAATAACCGACCATGGGAAAAAATACCAGAGAAGTATCAAAAAATTTTATTAGGTGAATAAATAAAGAAAGAAGGTACTATATATGTGTTTAAGTAATTTTAAATTTAATGAAGACGAATTGAAAAGAGCATTTCCCAAATACTTTAAAAATATGGGTTTTGAAGGACGAGGAATGCAGATATCTTTACCAGCAAATATGGATTTAAGACTATTTGCAGAAACAACTGTTCCTGAAGAACTTGTAAAAAAAGCATGGGCAAAACAAACATGGACTACAGCTATGAAAGATTTATTCTTTGGCAAATTCATGGGTGAAGGTGTTAATAATATTATTCAAGTTCTGAATGATTTAGAGAAAGAAGCTGGAGATAGAATAACACAATCACTTGTACTTAAATTAAAAGGTGATGGTGTTACAGGAGATGATATCTTAGAAGGCAATGAAGAAAAAATGGAATACAGAAGCTTTGACTTCACTATTAACCAGCTCAGAAATGCTGTACGCCTAAAAGGTAAATTTGAAGAAAAGAAAAGTAAAGAAAATATGCGTAAAAATGCAAAAGATGGATTATCTATTTGGCTTAGAGAAAGAATTGATGATGATTTATTTAAAGTACTTACAAATAATCCAACAGCAGATAAAGTTATTTATGGCGGTACTGGTATTTTAGCTGAAGCTAATATTACAAGTACTGCTAAAATGAATACTACTGTTTTAGGTAAAGCAAAACGTTTGGCACAGATGTCTAATCCAAAAATCAGACCTGTTCGTGTTAATGGTGGAGAATATTATGTAATGGTATTGCATCCTTATCAAATTCGCGATTTAAAAGAAGATGATAAATGGATTAATGCACAGCAATATGCTAATATTCGTGGCATGAAAAATCCTATTTTTACAGGTGCTACTGGTTTATATAATGGTGTAGTTGTACATGAAAATGAAAATGTTCCAATTGGTCAAACTGGTGATAGTTCTACATGGGTAGGACATGGATTATTGTTGGGTGCTCAAGCAGGTGTAATGGCAAATGGTATTGATTTATCATGGAAAGAAAAATTATTTGACTATGATAACCAATATGGTGTGGCTATCTCTCGTACTTATGGTGTGGCCAAGTCTGTATTTAAAATTAATGGAAGTACACCTACAGATTTTGCTACAGTAAATATTTTAACTTCAGCTGTACCAGATTGATGAGGTATAACGATGTTAGCTGTAGAAGAATTAATAAAGCGAGTTAGAATTTTAGTACATGATGAGCAAGAAACAGGTTATGACGATATAGCTATACTAAATTGTTTGAATGCTGGTTCTAGATTTTTAAGACGTATGATTTTACAGTTAAAGCCAGAATTGTTGTCTAATGTGACTAAAGGTAATTTAAATACTAATGAAAATATAATTGAGTTGGATTTTATACCTGTAAAAATAGTAGATATTAGAATAAATGGCAAACGTATAATTTATAAAAGCCGTGCAGATATACTAAATATGGATAAGCACGGCTTTCCTTATGCTTATTTCATAACAGGTTTAAAGACTATAAATTTGTATCCTATGCCTGATAAGCCTATTAATTATGAAATTTTAGCTGTAGAAGATATAAAAGAAATGACTTTGTCTGATGATGATAATGGAAAAAGTCCTTTTCCGAATGAATTTGATGATATGCTAATTGAATATGCATTAATTCGATTATCCATGGGAAATGAGTTTGATATGTCTCAAGAAATGTCGGTTATGAGTCAAATAGTAGTACAATTAGAAAATATATTAAGAGAAAGAGATACAGTATATGTTATTTCTGGATATTATGATTCGTTGCCTGATGATTGTGATGTAATAAGGGCGGTATGGTAATGAAATTATCTACAAAACATGCTAATCAACAATCTGTGATTTTACAAGACTTTACTGGCGGTCTTAATGTATCTTGTACAGAAAATCTAATAGCAGAAAATGAGTTATCTGAAGTAGTTAATATGGAAATAGACAGTAATTCTAAATTACTTCGCACAGTGCAGGGCACAGATACTTTATATACTACAACTGAATATACATTTAAAAGTGCAGCGTTTGATATTTTAAATTCTGCACTTATTTTATTTACAGAAGATAATAAAATTCTGGCCACAAAAGATTTTTCTGAAGTAAAAGAAGTTGGAACTTTAACGGGAACAGGCGAAGTAATAACTGCTATGTGGGAAGATGGTCTTTTAATTGCTAGTGGCGGTAAGCTTCAATATGCTAAGGGGACGGAACCCGTAGAAACGATAGACACAAGTCCAGAACATTGTAACGGCGTGTATATTCGTTCTGGTCGTGTGCTCGTTTTTGATGATACCGACCAGGTGCTATTTAGTGGCGTAGGTGATGAAACCAACTGGACTCAAGACTCAAACGACCCATCGGCAAGTCTATTTGCTCAAATTGGATATAAAGTTGGCGGTCATATTATGGGCATGGTCAATATGAGTAAAGATATTTTATTCATAAAATCAAATGGAATGGTTTTCCGCTTAGAAAATGAATATCCAGATTGGCGAATTAGCGAATTAGGAAGAAATATATTCTGTAAAGGTACTGCTAGTTATTGCAACATAATTAATAACGTCCTGATTATGAGCGATATAGCCCTACAAAGTATTCAAACAACGCAAGAATACGGCGATATGAAACCTACAAATATAGGTTCTAAAGTAGCTAGTAAGATTGCAAACTTACCTAGTGATACAAAGCTTCGTTATGTACCACCATTAAATCAGGTATGGTGTATTGGTGAAAATGGTTATGTACTCGTGTTAGATTGCAACACTAATGCTTTTTTCCAAAGACAGTTTAATGATGTGGCGGTTGATGTATTATCTATAAATAATGACGTATATGTGATAAAAGAAAATGCTATATGCAAGTTAAATGCCGATAGTTTTTGTGATAATAATGAACCATTAATCTTTAAAGTTAGAATGAAAACACATACTTCAAATTATGAATATTTAATAAAAAAAATAATTTTATGTGTAACACCATTAGAATATAAAAATACTTCTAATGCACATTTTGATATAGGAAAAATAAAATTTCCATTACCTACATTAGTATCGAGTAGTTATTTGTATGGTAATAAAAGAAAAATTTTTGATAATGATGAGCCGTTAGCCTATAGAAATAACAAAAATATATATGTTCCATATACAGATAATCAATATGATGGTTACGATAGTGTATATGATAATAAAAATGAAATAAATGCATTGCAATCAATAAGAAAAATAAAAAGAGTTGTTTGCAGATTACCAGATATACGTATATCTGGTGTTGGTGTTGGCGGTGCATTTATTTTAAATTATATAAATATTGATATAGTGGAGGTGTGAAACAATGGATAAAGATATTGGATCTCCTTTACCAATTATACAAAATAATGAATTTAAGCAAATTTATCCTGTATATATCCATGATAGGGGAGATAATACAGAACAATTTGCTATGAAATACAGTGAAGAAACAAAAAATATATATGAGTTATTGACTAAATTAGCTACGAATAATGTTGATGATGATAATGTTTTAGCAAATATGATGAAAATAGATAATAACAAATTATATATTCGCAATAAAGAAAATACGGATTGGATTTTTATATTTGATATAGAAAATCCAGAATTTGGGAATAATGAGGAAATATCAAATCGTATTGATGAAATATTAGAAGGTGTAGATAAAGCAATTTCTGCATCAAAAGAAGCAGAAGAATTTTTAATAGATACGAGAATAGCTTCATCAAAGGTTATGATTAGGACTTATCCTACATGTGAGCAAATGAAATTAGATGATAGCTTAAAACTTAATATGTCTGTATTAACACAAGGATATGAAGAATTTAATGATGGTAAAGGTGGATTTTATGTAATAAAAAACGAAGCAACGGAAGATATAGATGATTATAATGTTATAAAAATAAAAGAAGATTTATATGCTATTAGGATTATTCCATTAGAAAAATATTTATCTTTATCTGGCGGTACTGTTAGTGGAAATATAAATGCTAAAGGATATAGTGTAATAGCTGATGATTTTATAGGTAATCTTCAAGGCAAAGCTGATAGTGCAGATAAAGCTATTCAAGATGGTAATGGAAATGAAATATCAGCCACATATATATCAGGTATAACTTTTAACAAGGGAAAAGTTACTGTAATAAAAGGTAATGATATTGAAAGCTTTTTTAAAATTGATGAGTTTGAAAGTTCACCATTAGTACCAACACCAGATAGTGGAGATAATAGTAAAAAAGTAGCCAATACAGAATTTGTAGTTAAGTTATTTAATGATATTGTAAATAGTGGAATTACAAATTCTAATTTAAGTGAAAATGGATATTTTGAATTTGGTAATGGATTGTGTATACAATTTGCAAACTATACAACAGAAAGACATGTATATCCAACAAAACAAGAAACAATTAATTTTCCAAAAGCTTTTGGAAATAAATGTTTATTTGTATTACCTGTAGCTATATCAAATACTATTTCTGAAATTACAAATAAATCTAAAACAGGATTTGAAATAACGCTAGTAACTCAAAATTATACTAATCAAATAAATTACATTGCAATTGGGTTAAATCAAGGTGAGTAAAATGGATAATATTGATAGAAAATATAAATTACCACCACCATTATCAACCATTCAAAATGGAAAGCCACAGCCGATATATCCACTTATGTTAGAACATAAAGGAGATAATAATCAGCTTTTTGCTGGTAAATATGTGGGTGAAATAGAACATATATACGATTTATTTTATAAATTAATAACATGTCAATCTATAGATGAAAATAATCCTTTAGAACATGAAGCTAAAATTCATAATAATAATTTCTATATTTATCAAAATGGTAAATGGGTATTAATAGGAGATATTAGAAAACCATATTTTGGTGCTATAGATTATATGGAATCTACTTTTGATAAACAAATAGACAATTTAAATTATCTAAAGAATGAATTCCAAGGAATAGCAACAGAGAAAACAAATCAAATTATACAATCAGTAGAAGAATCAAAACAAGCACTAGAAGAAACCAAAGCTAATGCAGAACAAGCGTCTATAAATGCTCAATCTGTTAACATACGAACATTTGCTAATGTAGAAGAAATGAAGCAAGTAAGTAATTTAAAAGCAGGAGCATTAGTAAAAACACAAGGGTTTTATCAAAGTGGAGATGGTGGAGGTGCTGATTATGTAATAGTAGGTGATATAGGCGAAGATGAAGTTGATGAAGCAAGTATTATCGCTTTACAAAAAGGATTATATGCAAAACTTATAATAAATGGAAAAATTAACCTTAACACTTTTGGTGCTAAAGATGATGGAGAAAACGACGATAACGAAGCGTTACAAAAGGCTATAAACTTTGCAGTAGATAATAATTTATTACTTACAGCAAATAAAAACTGTATATATTGTACAAGTAAAGAATTAACTATAAAGGGTAAACTTTATAGTGATTTAAACTTTGCTACTATAAAAGCAATCGCTCCTATGAATAGCGTTGTAAACTATGATGATAATTATAGATTACAGCCGTGGTACGGCTCTCTACAAAACCTAATTATTGATTGTAACAGTTTAACAACTACTGCTGGTTTGCTTATAACTATGGCACAGAAAAAAATTATGACCAATATAACAGTTAAAAACGTTAGTGCTGGTTATGGTATAAAGCATGTTGGTGGCTATGAAGTTTTAGGCTTAAATTGGCAAGTAGAAGGTAACGGAAGTAGTAAAACAAGCTATGGAATACATTTTGGAGGAGATAGTTTCTTTACAAACATGTTAGTAATAGATTGTTATACTGCTTTTACAGGCGGTAACATAACAACTAGAATTAAAAATTGTCATGCTTGGATTAAGACACCTTCTTTATTTAATGGTAGTACATTTTGGTATATAAATTGGGACGCTTCTTTGTGGGCTACAGACCTGTACAGTGATACTTATTACTATAATTTACGTTTTAAAGGTACAGCAGCTCACACTAATATAAAAAACTTGGATATTTTATATAATAGTGCTATCTTAAATCAAACGGAACAGAAAGATGACATTTTTGAGTTTTTACACTTCGACACCATAGATGGTGTTTTATACACAAGAGATATTGTTATAGATGGTTTAAGTTGGCACGAAACAGGAGCACAAAAATTTAGTAATGCTACTAGGTTTTTTTGCGGAGAGATATATAATAATAAACCGCTTAATATTTATTGCCCTAAAATACAGTTTCCACTCCAAATTTACAAGCCGTATGCTAAAAATCTACTGTTAAATTCTAATTTTTCTGTGTGGCAAAGAGGAACAAGCCAAAGTTCTACAGGGGAAAAAAGTGCCGACCGTTGGATTTTTGATGGTAACGGTCTAAATAGTATTCAGGTCAATAAGCAATATGATGTTACATCAGATAACATTGCTTATTGTGCTAAAATTACCGTAGATTTAGGTAGTGGAAGTGCTGGTTTAAAACAGGTTGTACAAGAAGGTATGCAGTGCCTTTCTTTTATGCCAGTTACTGTTAGTTTTTATGCTAAAGCAGAAAACGGAAATGCAAATATGAGTGTAATATTACAAGGACAATATGGTAGTAATCCGTATAAACAATACGGTTCAATAAATGTTAAGGTAGACTCTACACAATGGAAACGATATGAAGCGACTTTCTACTTCAATGACCAAAAAACATATTTTGAAACTGGATATCCTAATTTAATTTTATATATGGGATTGTTAAGTTCCGCGACCTATTACATTACAAATGTAAAATTGGAAGCTAATAAACGTAGTTCTCCCTATCAAAATCCATTATACATTGATGAGTTGGTTAGATGTCGTATGTATTACAATCCATCTACTGCAACAACAGAAAACGAGGTGTAAAAATGAAAAAAATAATTATATTAACAATGCTATTAATATCTATATGTACTTCATGTTTTGCTAGTAGCTTGCATGATATACAAGACAGTATACCAACAGATAAAGCCCTGCATTTCATGGCAGGTTATATAATTCAAGACCAGCTTCAGCGTAATGCAAATTGTAGTGCGTTTGAAGCTTTTTTAATTACAAGCAGTATCGCATGGGCAAAAGAAAAATTCGTGGATGACCATGTAGATAATGCAGATGCATACGCTACAATGGCTGGCGGTTTGTTTTATCAAATTAAATTTTAAGAAGGTGATTAAAATGCAGGAGTTTTTGGCGGATATGGTTTCGTTTTGCAAGACGATTATACCAGTCCGATTAGAGATTGAATGGGGAGCGTGTTTCGCTACAGTGGGGACTATATGTAGTCATTTGTTTGGTAGTTGGTCAAACTTGTGGGAAGCTATTTTGCTACTAATGGTGTTAGATTATATAACAGGTCTTTTATCAGCCTGGATAAATCCAAACAAAAAACTTGATAGCAGAAAAGGTTGGCGAGGATTAGCAAAAAAAGCTGTCATCGTCATTATTATTATGGTGGCACATACGGCAGATATTGTTTTCAATCAAGGAACTATCACGCGAGATATCGCCATAATGTTTTACATCGCAAACGAGGGCCTAAGTATATTAGAAAATGCTACAAACTGTGGTGTACCAGTTCCAACTAAATTAAAAAACAACTTAGCTCAATATGCCATGCAAAAAGAAAAGATTAGAAAATAAAAAGAAAGAAGGATTAATAATGATTAGAAATTATGTTAGTGTAAAATTTGTTAAAGCTGAACCATGTAAGGCATGGAAAAAATATGGTGAACATGATGTAGGAGCAGATGGATATAAAATTTATTATCAAAATAAAGACAAATATGTATCTTGGTGCCCTAAAGAAGAATTTGAAAAACAATATTTACAATTAGAGGAAGATAATAAAATTACTCAAAAAGATGTTGATAATTTTATTACTAAAACAGAAGCAATAAAAATGGGTGATAAAACAACTGTGGTACAAGCTACATGTAAAAATGGATTTACTATTACTGATGGATCCGCATGTGTAGATGCAAAAAATTTTGATATGGAAATCGGTAAACAATGTTGTATGGAACATATCAAAGATAAAATCTGGGGATATTTAGGTTTTTTACTTCAATCTGCTAGAAAAGGATTTAATGATAAATAATGGGAAGTAATTCTATAAAAGTTTTAGGTGCAAGCAATCATGCTAAATCAAAACGTGAAGAAAATGATTTTTATGCAACTGAACCTAAAGCAACTATTTTATTAATGGAAAAAGAAAAATTTAATAATGTTATTTTAGAACCAGCATGTGGACAAGGACATATGAGTGAAGTTTTAAAAAGTTATAATTATAATGTTTTATCAAGTGATTTAATAGATAGAGGGTATGGGATACAAAAAGATTTTTTTGATTATAATAAATGGGCAGGTGATATAATAACTAATCCTCCTTATAAAATAGCTTTACCATTTTTGAAACATGCTTTGAATATTATTAATACTGGTTCAAAGGTAGCATTATTTCTAAGATTATTATTCTTAGAAGGTATAGAACGTGGTAAATTTTTTAAAGAATTTCCACCTAAAAAAGTTTATGTATCTAGTGCAAGATTAAATTGTGCTAAAAATGGAGATTTTAAAACATATAGTAAATCAACAGCAATGGCTTTTGCTTGGTTCGTATGGGAAAAAAATTTCAAGGAAAATACTATTATTGATTGGATTTAGAAAGGTGAAATTATGGAATTAAAAGATACAATAAACTTAATGACAAGTAAAAATTATAAAGAAAGATTATTAGCGGAATATTTTCAAGCGGATATTAGAGCTAATAAACTGCATAAAGTTTTAGAAAAATATAAGCAATGTTCTTTAGATTTTAAGCCTAATTGTAGTTATGAGCTATTAAATAAAAGGCTTATTCATCTTAAAGAATATTTAGGAACTTTAAAAGAAGAAGCAAATATTCTAGGTATTGATTTGGCGGTGATTAATGATGAAAGTAATTGATATTTCTGCTTGGCAAGAATGGATTGATTGGCAGGCAGTAAAAGATGCTGGAATTGAAGGAGTTATTCTAAAAATAGGAGAACATTATAAACTTGATGAAAAGTTTATAGAACATGTAAATAACGCTGTAGCGTATGGATTACGCTATGGCGTTTATTATTATGGACACGCTTCATCTATTAATGAAGCTGTAGCAGAAGCTAATTGGGTTGATAAACAGATTAAGACATATCTTAATGGGAAAAATCCTGAACTCGGTATTTGGTATGATGCTGAAGATAAAGATATGTTAGAAGGATACTTAAACGTAGTTTATCCTATTGCTAATTTTATCAGTACATTGTTAGAAAAAGGGTATAACTATGTAGGCTTATATAGTTATTATAATTGGCTAACAAATATTATAGATTTAAAAGCATTGCCAGACTATGTACCTATTTGGTCAGCTCAATATTATCATCAAAATAGTTTTGCTATAGAAAATCCTAATCGTATATGTCGTATTTGGCAATATACAGACTGTGAACAAATAAGTGATATGAGGCTTGACTGTAATGTCTACTATGAATGATTACCAGGATATAATAGATAATTTACCAAAACCGACAACAGATTTAGAAGAACAATATTTATATTCAATAGTAATGGCAATGGCTGGTAAAGATTATCAGCCATTTTCTAAACCTTTTTGGCGGAAAGAGCAGTATTTAAAAGCATGGTGGGAGATAACTAAGCTAAAAGTAGCTGAAGGAAATATTCCAAACGATAATTCTGTAAGTACAGAAAAAATTGTTGATGGTGCTGTTACCTTAATTAAGCTTGCAAAAGAAGTAGTTGATAAGCTCTTGGCTGATGACAAAATTGAAACAAGCATGATAAAAGATTTATCAATAACTACAGAAAAGCTGGTTAATAATGCTATAAATTCGGAAAAGATAGCTAAAAACACTATTATATTGAGTAATTTGTCTAAAGAGGTAACAAATTTACTCTTAACTACAAACCATGTAGGTATAATACAGCAACCTCAAATAAATCAAATTACAGAAAGCGGAGATACGCTCACGCTAGATGTATTAAAAAATAAAATCAATGAGATAATTCAATTATTAAATAATGCAGAAGTTACAAAATGAAGGAGTGTTTATCATGATTAAAACTATTAAACTTGTAAGTAAAGAACCAATTGAAGGTATTACAAAAGCAAAGATTAAAGACATCTTTGAAACATCTAAAAATCCTAATCAGGTATTATTGGATAATGTACCTGAATTTTGCTTTATGCAGGGCGATGTACTTTATTTTACAGGACTTAGAACATTACACCCACATATAGAAGAAATGGAAGTGAACACACTTGAATGATGTGCTTAGTAAGATTAAAAAATATAAATATATTATTATTGGCGGTATTATTATTGTGGTCTTGTATGTGTGCAGTCTGTGGAGCGACAGAAAAGACTTATACGATAACGGAGAGCCAACTGACGCAATTAGAAACGAACTTGACCGAGCTGAAGGAGCAAAACAAGACATTGCAGGAACAGCTTCAAATATCGAAGGAACAAGTACAAAACTTGAAAACGCAATCGGAACAGCTACAGACGCAAGTTCAAACTTTGAATCAATCCTTAGCGAATGCCAATCAATTATTGACGCAATACGAAAACAATAACAATAATGATTATGCAATTGGATTAGGAATAAGCAAAAATGGTATAGCTGTAACAGCCGATATTGAAAATAAATGGATAGCCATTGATGAAAAAAATATAATGGTAGGCTATAAATTTAAGTTTTAATCTTGATATTATACGCATTTGGGCGTATAATATTTTTAAGGAGGAAGCTAATGAAAAGACGCGAACTTCTTAAAATTCTTCAAGCTAATGGTTGGTATTTTAAAAGGAACGGGGCAAATCATGATATTTATACTAATGGTGTAAATACAGAATATATTCCTCGTCATCCTGATATAAATGAACGATTAGCTAGAGGAATAATCAAAAAGTGGGGACTTAAATAAGTCCTCATTTTATAATAAAGGGAGGCTGTTTTTATGAATAAATTAGCATATCCTGTAATTTTTGAAAAAGATAATGGTGGCTATTTTGTAACTGTTCCTGATTTAGAAATTAACACTCAAGGAAATACTTTTGTAGAAGCTATTGAAATGGCTCGTGATGTAATAAGTTTATATATTTTAGACCATAAAGAAGAGGGTAAAATATTTGCTAGACCTAATACTAACAAATTTACTTTGCCTGAAAATGCCGTTGTATCATATGTAGATGTTGATATAGATATATATCGTCAAAAATTTGGAACAAAAACTGTAAAGAAAAATTGTACTATTCCTGCATGGTTAAATGCCAAAGCCGAAGAATTAAACATTAATTTTTCAAAAACATTACAAGAAGCATTAATTAAAAAAGTAAGTGTATAATATAAAGGACAAGCAATTTGCTTGTCTTTTATATTTAATGGAGAATTTTATGAATATATTAGATGAATATATAAAAAAATATGAGCAAAAAACAAAGGATAAGTTTAAACCAAAAGAAGGGTTTAAACTTTTTTATTTGCCTTCTCGTGGCTTTTGTGAAATTAGCACTACTAAAGATAATAGTATGCTAATGATTTATCAAATGGCTGGTGATGGCAAATTTTGGCGAGATTTCGCTACAGTATTTGCTCAAATGCTAGGGATAAAAAAACTAGGTACAATATGCATACGAAAAAATATAAAAGCTTATATTCGTTTTTGGGGATATAAGATAACTAAAAAAGAGCCGCTTCATGACGGCTCTTTTATCTATTATGCAGAAAATAAAGAAGGTAAGAAGGCTCGTGTATCACCTGTACATATGCATGATGATATAACAAGGATTTCTTATTATGTAACATGGGATATTTAGATATAGAAAGTAGGTGAGGTTATGCATGCATACAAACCTAAAATTTATTATATAGATTTGCAGTTATTCAAAGGAAATACAACGGTAAACAACCAATCGTATCAACCAACAGAATATGAGCTACAGCTGCAAAAAGTTCAAGCTGACTTAGCTAATCAATATGCACCTAATGCATCATGGTTAAATGATACTGCTAAAAATATTCTGCAAAACTCAATAGGTGCTGTTCAATATGATTTTAACACAGCTAATAATCAAGCACAAAGTCAAATAAATCAAGCAAACCAAAATAATCAAGCTTTGGCTAATGGACAATTACCGCAAGCAGCACTAGACAATATAACTAATAATGTATCAACCATAGCTCAAAATAGTATGGGTAATTTATTAAATGGGCTTGCTAATAATGGTGTATTGAATAGTTCTGTAACAACTACAGGAATGAAAGATTTATCTGATAGTGTGAATAATACTATTTCACAACAACAACAAAGTTACATGAACTTATTAAATGGAATAAATAATGGAAATATCAATAATGCATCGGCAGGAATAACAACAGCAGCAGGAGCACAAGAAGCGGCTCAACAGCCTGCACTTAATTTGTGGAATGCTTCAACAGGGCTTGCAAGTTCAGGCAATTCTACGCTTAATGCATTAGCAGGTAAAGGAACGACTACAACTACTCAAACTACTAGCGGTGGCGGATTACTTGGTGGATTGTTTGGCGGATTATTTTAAAAGATAAAGGAGAATGATTTTTATGGAACAAGGAATAAATGCATATCAAAATCAAGACCAGTGGGATAAAATGTATAACTTAAAAAGAGGATTAGCTGTAGCTAGTATGCCGATTGAGCAAGCAATTGGTTATGGATTAGGAGCATTTTTAAATAACTATTTTACTAGAGGAAATAAGAAAAAAGGATTAGAAGCTGCTGAAGCAGTTATAAGTGAACCAATATCATCAAATGAAGCTACTTCAGATGGTATATTAAGTGGTATTGAAAATAAAGGTTCGAAAGAAAGCGATATTCTAGGAGATAATAGTGATTATGTTCGACAAGTAATGGAAACAAATGCTAGTATCCCAGAAGGAACTACACTGAATCAGTATAATCAAATGGCTAATGATAATCGTACTATATCAGCTTATCAAAATATGCAATTACCAACAGTAGAACAACAAATATCTACAACAAATAAAAATAAAGTAAATACGACAACAGTACCAAAGGAAAGTTATTTATTAGGTGATTCAAATAAACTAAAAGTGAAAGATGATCTTAGTATGAAATATGCTTTGGGATATTATAATCAACCAATGTCTTTTAATAATGCCGTCGCTTCTAGTAATGAAGTGGCGGCTAATTCTTTACCTGAATATTTAAAACCACGAATTGATTATTATGTAAATATTATCAATAGTGCAAAGGCAGATTATATGAAAGCTCAAGCTAATAATGATACTGAAGGAATGCAGTCTGCTAATGCACAGGCAAATGCTGCTAGAGAAGAATTAAATAAATTAGGTGTAGATAGTAGTTATTTTGGTGCAGACAAAACACAGGAACAATCTCAAAAATCTATGGCGGATTTAAATTATTATAAAGAACCTATACCACAAAAAATATCTTCATATCAACAGAATTTAGCTAATAGCATTGAAAGACAGTTAATTCAAGCTAAATATATGTATGATAATGCAAGTACAGATGATGAACGCTTCCTTGCACAAGTACAAGCTAAAAATGCCAGAGATCTAGCAAGACAATATGGATTAGATGTATCGTCATTTGATTCTGATATATCCTTAGATAGAGCTAAATTAGCATATTTAAATGAAACACCACAATTTAATAATACTAATACATCTACACCAAATTATTTAACAACTCAAGAATATTGGCAAGATATTTATGAGCGAGTATTAAAAAGCGGTGTAGGTGAAACAGCAGCAAGAGAAATAGCAACACAAAAATCAGCTGCATATCAGTCAAGAAAAATGAGTGATTTATCCGACCAATTTATATCATATGGTACTAATCCTGATGGTAGTGTTAATAATCTTGGTATGTCTATGCTTGCTCAATTACGTCTTGAGGATCCAGATGCATTTACACAGCTATTATCAGCATATGGTATGCCAAAAGACCAATATGCTTTTGGTTTACAACTAGCACGTGATGCAGTATCTGCACAAAATCAATTAACAGCAATGGATAAACAAGCTAAGTATAATGAAGAACTTCAACAAAAAATATATGACTTAGAAGATAGAAATGATATAGAAAAAAATAAAAGACAAGATGCTTCATATGCTTATCGAGCAGGTATTGATACAAATAATCAAAAAGATCTTATCAGTTATCAAGCTAATATAGAAAAACAAAATAATTCCAATAATAATAACTTAAGCAAAGAAGAGCAAAAAATGTTTGGTGAAATAAATAGTTTAGTATTTAATTTATTGTCTTCAGCTAAAAACGATGATGCTTTATCAAGTGAAGATACATTGAATAAATATCAGCAAGAATTGGCAAAATATGGACCATATTTAACAGAAGATGAATATCAGTTTTTCTCCAATTCTATAATATATGTATTTAATTTTTTACGTGAGAAAAAAGCTGGAAATGAAGATAATGCTCGCAAATATTGGAATGCTATACCTGATGAAATAAGAAAAGAATACTTACCAGAATATAGTGATTAAGAGGTGTTATAATGTCAAATAGATTAGATTATTTTAGAAAAATAAATTCGCGAACATGGTTAAATAGTAATAATTCTGGTGTTATAAAGAATGAGCCTGAAGAAAAAGGTTTTTTTGATAATGCTATAGATACTGTATCAGATATAACAAATGATATTGCTAATGGTATAGATAATAATCTTAAATGGGTATCAAATAAATTCCATAAAAACAATGTTGATTATTCTACAACGGGCAAAGATTATTTAAAAGGAACAGGCAGATATGATTCTAGTAATAAAACGGCAAATACTTATCCTGGTAATGGAGACGTAAATCATGATAAACTATCTAACCATCTATCAATAGATATTCCTAAAAGAATAAAACAGAGTATAAATCTTCCCGAAAGCTTTCAGACTCTTTATGATGTATCTCCTATTGGATTATTGAGTGGATTAGCTTATCAAGCGACAGAATTTGATAAAAATTCTACTGATAAAATTACAGAAGCTGGTAAAAAATATGCAAATGAATCAACTTTAGAACCAAATTGGTTGAAAAATTTCCAAAAAAGAAATTTAAATGCCTTAGAAAGAACACAAGAATATAACTATAATGCACCTAAAAGTCTTATTAATGGAATAAGTAATACGTATGGCGGTATAGTTGACTTATTTGGATTAAATACAGGACATGAACTAAATTTTATAAGTAAAAAAACTAGTCCAAATAAAAATTTTAGCGGAAATATTTTTTCTAAAGAATTTTTCACAGATCCAGAAGGATTAACTTACACATTACCTAATGCAGCAGGTTCAATGCTTGCCTTAGCTCCCTCAGCTTATTTAGCACCAACTTACTTAATGAAGTTAATTCAAAGTACAACAAATCCTATGATCAGAAAGTCAGCTGAATTAGCGTTGAAGGGGGCAATGACAGCCTTTCCTGAATCTATGTCTGAAGGTGGAGCTGTAGTAAGAGATGCTAAAGAAAATAACTTAGATAATCCATATCTAAGAGGTTGGGCTACTACTATGTCTAATTTGCCAATGTTAATGGGTTCTAATGCAATTGAATATACGTTACTTGGTGGAAAAGGAATAAATCCATCATTAGGTAAAACATTGCCTAAACGACTTAAAAAAGCAATTGTAGCAACTGGCATTAATGCTATACAAAATGGCACAGAAGAATTTACACAACAAGGTATTCAAAACAAATGGACAGATAAACCATATTCATTTAACCCTTTTAATGCACCTCAAGATCAGATAGATGCTATGCAAACAGGTATGATAGTTGGTGGTGGATTATCCGCTGTACCATCAACAATTAGGGCTACAACAGGAAATCCAGATTTTGATAAATATATAAATAATGCTTCTAATGAAACTGGTATTCCTGCAAGTATTATTCAAGCTGTAAGTAATATAGAATCTTCATATAATCCTAATGCAGTATCAGAACAAGGGGCTATAGGCTATATGCAACTTATGCCTGAAACAGCAAAAGCAATGGGTGTAAAAAATATAAAAGATCCAGAACAAAATATAATGGGTGGAGCTAAATATTTAAAATATTTATATGATAAATATGGCAATTGGCGAGATACATTAATTGCTTATAACGAAGGAGAAGGAAACTTTGATAATGGTGAAAGATTTTCTGAATCCATAAATTATGCCAATAACGTATTAAATAAAATTGAAGAACTAAATAATATTTCTTTGCCTGATAAGAAATATTACAATATCTTAGGAGAAGTTAGTGATACAGGGCTTACTACATTAACAGAACAAAAATTAAATTTATTGGCAAGAGATTTCTATAATAAATTTGGTTATAATTTAGATGTAACTAGTATGAAAAGAAATGGAGATGGTTCTTCTTGGCATGATAGTGGGCAAGCAATTGATGTGGCTAATGACTTATTAGCAAGTGATCCTGAAGCTAGAGCATGGCTTATAAAACAAGGTGAAAAATATGGATTAACATCACTTGATGAATATACTAATCCATCAGCAAATGCTACTGGCGGACACATACATTTTTCAGACCATGGAGAGCCTATACCTGGTGTATCAACTCAAGTAGATAGTGCACCAAGCATTGATAATTCAACTGCTAACGACTTTTACAATAACGATAGTTATGTATTAAATAATGATTATTCTAATATGAAAGCAGATGATATATCACTTTATGAACCTGCACAAGCAGAGCATAAAACAGAAAAAAATGATAATAGTGATTTAGATACTTTATCTGAAGATGAAAAATGGGATATTGTTGATGAGGAAATAGCAAAAGCTCAAACAGATGGAAATATTTTATATTTAGATAAATTAACTAAAATAAAGCGTAATAATGATATATATGCTTTAGACGATTTAATTAATAATATAAAGAAAACAGATAAAAAATTTCTAACAAAATTGCAAGCAAAAAGAGCTAGTAACTTTACTTCAGAACAACAAAAGAAGATAGATAGTGCTATCCAAGAACAAAATAAGTTATATAGTGAAAATAAAACATTAGAAGCTACAAAAAAAGCTGAAGAAATAGAGCATATGAAAAAAGGCTTTATGGCGGATAATGCTTTTAAAGCTAATAAAAATAAAGATAATAAACCCAAATTTGATACAAACAAACTAAAAATTTTAGGAAATAATTTATTAAAACAATTAGAAAAAAGTAATAATGAATTACAAAATACTAACCCTATAGTAAATTATGATAAGATAAAAGTTTCATTAGACAGTAATGATATAAATAAACAAAGAGATGCTATTACTGCAATACAATATTTATTAAATGCATCTAATAATGATAAAA
>ULYV01003453.1_pt1 | contig 26932 bp, 30 predicted proteins | sample 1962461 | NCBI WGS metagenome assembly ULYV01 (sample SAMEA4835871, study PRJEB28245) | human gut metagenome | biome: gut microbiome; material: fecal sample | place: Denmark | collected 2008 | reverse complement strand
AGCGTCATATTATAAACAAAATTCCCATAGGATATAAAAATCCTATGGGAATTTTGTTTATAATATTTATTATCCAAATACTACAGTGGTACCAGATACACTAACTCCAATCTTTTTAATTGGTGTCCATCCGCCCCATCCAGAATTTATATCTGAACCATTATGCATTCTATACCAGACATGGTTACCATTTGAGGTATTATGCGGCCAGTAAATTTGAATGATTCGTTTTTCTCCAGTGTTATCTTCACTATCAAGCACTTGTAAAATGCCATATTGATATTCTTGGTTTGGAGCGTGATGTGCATCATCCATAGTGCAAGCTTGAATCTTATAGACACCATAAGTGATAAAAGTATTCCAATCTATCGCACCTGATTTTGTACCATTAAGATGAATATGGTTTGCATTGGCTTTGCTATTCAGCTTTGTATTTACTTCACTTTCAGTATAGTATCTATCGTCATGAGTATGAGAAGCAGGAGTAAATGTACTAGGCTTTCCAGTTACGTTTGCCCACGCGACACTATTAGCTGCATCAGCTGTTCCTTTTAAGGGTGCATGAATACCATCTGATTGTATAGAAGCAACAAGAGCAGGAGTACCGCTACTCATTTTATAAAAGTTCCAGACACCACCATACTCGTAAAATTCACATTTATCAAGTCCAGACTTTCCTAATACAACTTTATGATTGTTTGTAGAAGGTTCTGTATTGAGTACATTACCAGTAAGTGTACTCATATCATGTGCATGACTTGCTGCAGCAAAATCACCGACATTCTTAGTAGCAGCAGTGCCAAATGCACCCTTACAACAATATGTCAAGTTAGACGAAGATCCACTATATGCACCATTCCAATATGCCATAAATGCCATATCGGGAACATATCCTTGATCAGTCGTAGCATCTTTCCATCCAGAAGATCCTGCAGATGTCAGAGTTCTAACAGATTTAGAGCATACATTACCAAGATAATAACTGCATGCAGTAGGAGTACCACCATTAATATAAACAGGCTTATTATTAGCTCCTACAGTTCCAGTACCAATTTTACTAGCTGTAGAACAACTACCAGCAGAGTTTGCATAAGATGCTGTACCATCTAGATTTGCCACGATGGTAGATTTAGATATATTCACACCAGGGTATGTAGTTTTCGGTTCAACGCTTTGTCTATTAGCTTCATATTTCGATTTTCGAATTGTCCATGTACAATCATAATCTGCTGCAAGAAAATATATTCCACCGCCACGAAGCCACCAAACAGGAATAGAACTATTTCCCATCTGTTCATATCCAACTGGAGGTTTATTTGAATCATTTATGAACATTTGATCATTAGTCAATACTATTCCTTTCTTACTTGTCGTTCCCCAACCAAAAGATTCTTCAAGAATGTCAACTACTGCAGTAAATCCTGAATTGTGCGTGCTCCAACTCGGCTTTGATCCACTATTCAATTGTACATTGCATTTTAAATGCCGAAGTCCATTATATGAAACATTTGTACCAGTAACTGGATACCATGTGTTTTGATCAAGATCAGTTAGATTGACGGTTTTATATTGGTCGATGTAAGTTTCTCTTGCAAACTTAACGCTTTTATTTGTATCTGCAGTGTTATCAACATTACCAAGTCCAATATTAGATTTAGTAATATTAACAGTCTTTGCAGTGGATCCATCATAAGTTGCCAGAGCAGTACCATTTCCTTGAATAGTAAGAGATGTGGGGTTCTTTAGAGAAGACGGAAAATCTGTAATTTGAGATTTCGTATGGGTATGAGAAGCTGCTGTAAATGAGCTAGGTTTACCAGTAATTTCATTCCAGGAATAACTAGGTTTGGTATTTGCTTTTGCCCAAGCATATACATCGCTGGCAGGCAAACTAGTAGGGAAATCTGTAATTTGAGATTTCGTATGGGTATGAGAAGCAGCAGCATAACTTCCCTTAGGCTGCCAAGTGCTATTTCCTTTAGACTTAATATAATCCCAAAGAGCAGTCATTGGTCTTCTATGATATGTGGAAGTGGTGTTCCCCCCCCCAGCATATTGGCACACATAATAATCCGCATCTTCAGGAGTAGCAGATCCAACAGAAAGTCCATTGATCATAGCGCTCAAATCATGGCTATGATTAGATGCTGCTTTTCCATCAATAGCTTTCTTAATAGTACTAGAAGTACTAAAACCAGTACCAATAATATTATATAGGTATCTGGTATTTTTCATCATCTGAGTAGCTTTTGTGAACATGCTCTTGTTAGTTTCAGTTGCAGCAAGAGCAGCTACATCAGTCCAAGAAGTTGCACTTGCTTGAGCAACATCACTAGAAGCAAATGCATTATCCTTAGTAGTGGTATCAAGCGTACCACTAGGAGACGGTGAAATATCATACGTTATATCTTTAACTTTAATTTGCCTAATTGTAGCCATTATTTAAAACCCCCATTCTACCATTATCACAATATGGATTACTATGAAGTTGAATTTTAATCTACTTCTTGAAAAAAAAAATAAAAGGAGTGGGTGAATGGAACCCACTCCTTTTATATTAGTAATTACTTATCTTCTTTATTATACTGCATTTCATAAAACGACAAATCATAAGGGAAAGGAAGAGTTATTTTCTTTCCGCAATGACCACAAGATTTTACTTTACCTAATTTAAGAGCACTAAATGGAACTATGGTAAAGTTTCCACATTCACATTGACAGATTACACGTTGCACAGTATTAAAATCTTTAATTCCATCAGCATTGTAATATGTATATGCTTTCTTTATGATTTTTAATTTACCATGCTTCTCTCCTTTACGAGCATCAATACCCTCCATGGACCCAGGATATTTCTTATTGCAATATTTGCAGCTGGTTCCGTATAATTTGTTCCCAGAAGGTCTAATTTCATATTTAGCATATACAGTTCTTCCACACTTGCATTCACATTTTGCATTGTAGTAAGATACATGATGATCATTCTCATCAATTACAGGAACTGCATCAACTATTGTAAGCTTGCCATTCTTCTTTCCGATAATTTTCGGAATCTGCTCTTTAGCATAGCAAGCTACGCATTTACCATATCTTCTATTTTGCAGGATTACACTTTCCATATTTTCAGTGTATATAGTACCGCAGCTAATGCATTTAAACCTACAATGATTAATATCAGTTGCATCATAGAAATGAATACTAGAATTAGATTCACTTCTATCATGATTCATCTGATATGTAATATGACTTATCAAACTACATTTGGTGCATGTAGGATATTGAGACATTGCATTATCTAGCGTAATGTAATTAACAGTTCCGCATTTACACATTGTATATACATATGTAGTAGTCAAGAACTTTATTGCATTATTTGGAGTAAATTCTGCGTTGATAGTTTTATACTTCCCATCTTTACTTGCAAGATTTTTTAAAATAGTGCAGCTTCCAAATGTATAATGATCTTTTGCATATCGATATCCAATATAATCATTTGGATCAAAGATATTATCACAGTATCTTACGATAGGTTCAAGAATATGGGAACTATATTTTTGACACAAATATTTAAAACAATCTTCCTCTTCATCCTTATATCTGATATAGTTATCATATCTTTTAATATAGTTTGTTAAGTCAGTAGAATTGATCAATATAGTACGACCAACATGAGTAAATTCAAATATATCTTCTCCTTTATAATTTACTCCAACATATTTGATCTTTCTAATTAACTTACTAGTGTATCCAGATACAACTAAAAAGTCAATTAATTCTTTTTTCGTCATCATAATAGACTACTCCTTTTGTAAAATTAAAAGTCTCTGATAGGACATCTTGTATTCCTATCAGAGTTATAATATCTAATCAAATATTTACATCATTAAAATATGTATCTCTATTAAATGCTTCTTTAAAACTAGCTTTAACTTTACTGCTATTCACATTACAATAAATCATAGTAGTCTCTAACTTGGCGTGACCGAGTACTTCTCGAATCTGTTCAACAGGCATTCCTCTGTCCATCAAGTGAGTAGCACAAGTTCTACGGAATCGGTGAGGATGCACATTTTCTACTCCTGCTCTATCACCAATATCTTTAAGAATTAATTCTGCTGCTCTAGGAGTCAATCTATGACCATTTGTTAAGTGTGTAAACAAAGGTTCATCTGGTTGAGCATATCGTTCTTCTAAGTATTCTTGTAAATATTTCATACAAATATTACTTAGATAAACAACTCTTTCCTTATGACCTTTACCGAAGACAATAACTTCTCCTTCTGAGAAATTAATATCCTTTACATTAAGAGCAATGACTTCTGCAAGTCTAGTTCCAGTAGAATAAAGGAATTCAAAGAATGCTCTATCTCTCTTTGTTAAACATTCTGCTCTCATAGCATCCATCTCAGCATTAGAGAAAGCTTTCTTGATCTTCTTTTCACACAAGACTCTTTCAATCTTATTAGTAGGATTCTTATCAATGAATTCTTCATTTACTAAGAATTCATAAAAAGAGCTAATAGCTCTAATCTTAGTCTGTAATGTAGCAGCTTGAAGATTTCTTGCTTTAACCATATAAGCAAGATAATCCTTCATATCAGCAGTAGTAATATCGCAATAGCTTTTATCATTATAATATTTTGCCATTGCTCTAACTTCTGTTACATATCCATTTAATGAAGATGGTTTCAATCCTACTAAGCTCTTCTGTTGTTTGAATCGTTCTATCAATTCTTCATTTGGTAGGACGTTTCTTGATGTTCTTAAGATTGTGTCAAGCACGTTCTTCAATTTAGCTAGTTGAATAGTATCGAGCTCTGGTTCCATTAATTTTAAGATCATCTCTACATTTGTCATTTCTATTCACTCCAATCAAAAATTAATGTACATTAAGGAGGACTTTTCTATGGAAAAGCTAGTTCTGTCCAATGGCGCTGAGTATCTTCTGTGCACCGATGGTGTAAATCAGTACAATGACGTTGCAACTTTCAAGGTTCGTCCTATGGAAGGTGTCACCAAGACTGCTGAAGAGGTCCTGGCAGACTTTACTGGTAATGATACAATTACTGCTAAGGTCGATGACACTGCTATCCAGATTATTACTGGTAAGACTGTTGTTCGCAATGTTCAGCTGGTTCCTAATTTTGTTATCGAGACCAAGTATGTTTGCCCTGAGTGTGGTGCAGATGTCGAGAACACTGCAACTACTTGTGCTGCTTGCAATGCAACCTTTGATGGTCCTACTATGAAGGAAGTCACTGCTACCATCTTCGTTGTCAATGTAGGTGCTCCTGATATTAACGAGCGTCTGTATAGTCTGGAGTCTAGCGTCGATATGCTGGGCAGCACTCTGCTCAACATGCAGATGGCTGGTGGCAGTGATGATACCGATTCTCAAGCTGTTCAGTAATTCAAAATAATAATACAAATCAGGAGGATTTATATTATGTATAATTCTGTCGTACGTATGTGGAAGAAGCATATGATTGATGAAAAGGGCGTCGATAAGGCTGTACAGCTTAATTGGATTACCGCTGCTCAGGCTGAAAAGATTAAGAAGATTCCTCGCTAAAACTTCTTAGTCTAAAGATTATTTAAGTAAAAAATAATGGGTAAGGGATTTACTCCCTTACCCATTTATATTGCATTTAGGAAATCGTAGCTCTTACAACAATCTCATTCTTACCAGTAACCTTAATTCCCTTACTTACAGAACTCATCATCTGCATCTCAGAAATCGGAAGACTATAATTAGTTCCTGTAGTAACGATATTCAAAACATTATTATCAGAAACTCCAAAGATAGTCTTAATACGGTCACCTCTAGCAAGATCAATAACTTTACTACCAGCTTTATTTCTTTGACTTCTTTCAAATCCACTAGCGGAGAATTTATTAACCTTACCAGATTCGGTAATGACAAGAATATACTTAGAAGGATTTTTCTTATCTATATAGATAATACTCATTCCTTCCATGGGTCCATGCTGTCCTCCCATTCCCAGAGTTCCGATAGTGTTACGTTTAAGAAGAGTAATATCCGTAGAAGCAATTCTTAGAGCTTTCGTGTCACTATATAGAACCAGATCCATATTATCAGATACAAGCTGAGTATCTACGATATCATCATCCTGAGTAATCTTAGAATAGATGATACCAGAAGGAGGTACATTAAGGAAATCCTGAATATCAAGTTTCTTAATGGTATTATTCTTAGATAGAATTGCAACATATACTTTCTGCTTTAAAGCTGCAAGTTTAATAACCATAGGCTCATAAAGTACAGAGATAATATCAGCAGTCAATCCTTTAATAATACCCTTGACATCAATGCCAGGATCATTCTTTGCCATGATAGGAATCTTGTGAATCGGAAGTTTAAATACTCTTCCCTTATTATCAAAGAGAAGAATATTCTCCAAGTTACTTACAGTCATAATAAACTTAGGCCTATCTCCCTTAATTACATTCACATTTTCATTCTCACCAATCTTACGGACATAGTTGTTTTCAGTGATAACAAATTTGAATGTTCCTTCAGGGATATTTCCAAGATTACTAACCTTAATAACTTTACACAATCTAGGAGTAGCATATTTATTTCTAATAGCAATCAATTCATCCTTAACATCTTGAAGAATAAGATTGCTATTAGCAATTCTACCTTCTAGCCATGTTTCTTCTTCACTTAACTTCTTAAAGTCTGCCTTATATCTATCAAGATAAGATCTAGACAACTGCTTAAGCTGAGCATTGATGATATAAGATGCCTGAATATCAGTCAGCTTATATTTACTAATCAAAAGCTCAATTAATTCATTATCAGAACTAGCTTTTCCTTTCTTAATGAGATTAATAATCTTATCAATATCAGGAGATCCTACAATCTTGATGAATGCATCCAACTTATGCAATCTGGTAGAGATTACATAATGTCTCGCAGAATACTCTTTAATCTTATTATCAGTAGTAAATCTAATAAACAGATTCAAATATTCCTTATAAGACAGACGAACCAATTCAGTGCCATAGACCGCTTCAAAGTTAACTCTAAAAGATTGCTCGCAAGGAGTATACTTATATAGAGCTTCTTTAACGAAGTTTACATCGGTACCCTTTTTCAACTTGATGACAATTCTTACACCATAGTCATTCTTAGATTCATCGTTGACATCAATAATCTGAGGAAATTTACCTGCTGCAATTCCTTCATCAATCTTATTTACGACATTATTAGTGCCATATATAGGAAGAGAAGTAATCGTAATATAAGGATAATCATTCTTATCATGAGAAACACTCATAGTTGCTCTAGCACGATAAGATCCATATCCTTTATTACAGATATTTTTCCAATCAGTATCAATGATTTCACAAGGCAAACAATGATCAGGAATCAAAATTACATCTGCTTTAGGATCATCAATCAATCTTAGTGTAGCATCGATAACCTCTCCCATATTATGAGAAGGAAGATCTGCTTTGATACCAGTACCAATACCACCAAGAATACCGTTAATAAGAAGCAGAGGAACTTTCACTGGAAGATACTGAGGTTCATAGTTCTTATTATCATAAGTTGGATTCCAGTCAACAACTTCATTGCTATTGAACAATGCTCCACAAACACATTCAAGACCAAAAGGACTAAGGCAACACTCAGTATATCTTTGTGCAGATGCTACTTCACCAGAAACTGTACCAAATGATCCTTGTCCTATCATCATAGGTTGTTTAATTTCAAACCAGTTTACCATAGTCTTGAACGTAGGATAAGTTCCGCTATGAGGATGATATTTCTTCATAACGGTACCTTCTACGGCAGCAGACTTGACTTGATGAGCAGGATCAATAGCTTTCTCATCATTCATAAGAGTATAAAGAATACGTCTTGCAACAGGTTTCAATCCATCTCGCACATCAGGTAATGCACGAACTAAGTTAGTTGCAATAGTATATAGAGCCAGATCTTCAATATACTGCTTATGAGCTGTATTTTGACGAATTACTTCGGCCATTATTTATTTGCACCCGACTTTCATTTATTATATTCTGCAAATTCTCCAGATGAATAATCAATAATTTTGTTCTCTCCAGTATTATTTTTAATCCAATTCTCTGCAGTATCATTATGGAAGAGATAAATGCAATCATTTCCATAAGAATGCTCCATGCAACGATTAAACGAAATTCGATCAAACATAGAATTTGTCAAAAGATTCTTTTGGTTAGAGATAAATTCTTTACCTTCTGCAATAGATCCGCTAGCAGGAATAGGACAAATAGTACCAGCTTGAGCAAATAGCAAAGTATCGATGTTAGAATAATCATTAATTAGGCAGTCAAGGACATCCTGAACTGTACAATCTGCATTGGGATGAATATACATAATCCACTGAATAGAATCATTAAACTCAGGAAGATTATTATAGATATCTTGTACGCAAGGTCTCATATACATATCTTCTCTAGTATAAGTAGCAATGCTTACTCTACCATTTTCATTCTCAACCCATTTTGCTTCCATAATTAATTTTCTCCTTTCTTTCTAATGAATTTAGAATTCATCGTTTGCATAAATTCATTAGCTTTATTTTCAATAACCAAACTTGTACCGTCTACAGTTTGATCTTTATCACTTATGGCAACTGTACCTTCTTCATTATGACTATTAAGCATGTTACCATACATTTCTGAGTAGTCATAAGAATTATCAATTTCAAATTTTGTTACAAAAGTTCCATTCATCTTAATCTCACCAAAGAGGGGTTTATTCTTAAGATAAATAGACTTGAATTGGAATTCATAGGTATCATTATCATCTTCAGAAGAAGAATCGACAATTCTTTCAACCTCAATTGAATAAGAGTCTTTAAGCAAAGCATTGAATTGAGATTTAAGAAAAGATACTACTGCACTATATTTAGCACTTAGGCTAAAAGATAATCCAGTATCACCAAATACATCTTCTGTCATGATTGTTGTAGGAGTTTTACTTAAAGAATAATTCATATATTCTATGAGCATATATCATCTTCTCCTTAAATAAAATAAGGAGAGACTAGTTATTTGGTGCTACTAGTCTCTCCTTTGCTTTTACAAACCGATCAGTGCACTACGATCAACAACACCAGTTTCTTGAAGAATGAGTTTCTTATTAGAATCATACTGGCGAATGATCTTAGTGGTTTCATTAATATCATCGACAGTATACTGAATCAAAGTACGAGTATTAGGACTCATAGTAGATTCAGCCAACTGGTCAGCATTCATCTCGCCCAAACCTTTAAATCGGTTCATATTGCCAATGGTATTCATAGCCATTGATACCATATCATATAAACCAACTTTCTGGCCGTTGACAATAAATCTCATATGATCTTCACTCATTGCCTTTCGAATAGGTCTAATCAAAGGATCACAATCTTCAATAAATCTCTGATTATAGAAGATAGTTTCAATTCTTCCATTAATCAAACCTTTGATTCTAATAGTATCGCCCATCTTAGTGACATTGTCATTCTCCATAAATCTGAATTCAGAAGTAATTCTCTTACGCAGAGTTTCAAACTTCTCCTTCTTGATATAGGAAGAGATAACAATTTCCAATAGAATAGGATTAACTTTATATCTTTCAGCAATAGTAGAGAAGTCATAAATATAATCGGAATTCTCAATTAGAATTCTAGTAAAGGTAGCAGAATCAATCGGTTTACCCTTAAGATCTGTAACAGAATTCTTCTTATAATATTCCTTCTGCATATATCTTACAAAGTCAACACGCTCTGCAAAATACTTCATACGATTTTTTCCCATAGGAATACCATAAAGCGGAGGAACTGCTTTATAGACCCTACCAGATTCAACTAAGCCAGGGAACATCTTTAAGCACACAAGCAGAAGAAGGTCTGCAATATGAGATCCGTCTGAATCGGCATCCGTCATAAAAATAACTTTCGATACCTTAAGTTTGGAGATATCGAAGTGCTTACCATACCCGGCTCCCAGAATTTGAGTGATTGCCATGACCTCATTATTTGCGGCAATCTTTTGAGGACTTGCTTGAAAGACATTTAGAATCTTACCTCGAATCGGGAAAATACCCTGTGTTTCAACATTTCTTGCGGATCTTGCAGAACCTAATGCAGAATCACCCTCTACAATAAAGAGTTCAATCTTACTAGGATCTTTGGTAGAAGGCTTTACATATTTAGCAGGCAATCCAGTAGTAGCACTAGTAGCATATTTAGCAGTCACTTTAACCTTTTCACTATCTGCTTTAATTCTTACAAGTGCCAAATCCTTCAGGAACTTACAAACTTTCAGCAAATCTTGAGGTTTTGCTTTAGCCCATGCATCTAGACCATTCATAATAGTCTCTTTTGCAAAAGGCTTAAAGTCTTGATTGCTTAAAACTTCTTTTGCCTGTCCAGTAAACTGAGGTTCCAGATGCCATGCAGAAATCATTACCTTAAGACCCATCTTGACATCGTTAGGAACAATCTTAATCTTATTCTTCTCTCTATCTGTCAGATAAATCTTATTAATATAATTTCCAAACCATGTGCAAATACCATCCAAAGTACCAGTAACATGAGTATTCAATGCACTACTACTCGTAGGACACATATTAGCATATGCAGTGACATCTTCACCACCAAGATCCTGTTGGTCAAAAGTAAATGCACACTCTAGTTTCATATGGCCATTATCATTTTTAATGATAATAGGAGATACTAGCATACTAGCACATTTACCAAGAATATTGGTAGCAATACCATCTTCATTGACCATCTTCTCATGATAAGTCTTACCACGCTTATTAATAGAAGTATAGTCAATAGTAGCTCCAATAGGAAGCAAAGATAAGGTATCTCTTACCAGAGTATATACCATTCCAGGTTCCAGTGGTGTCTCACCCATAATACTATGATCAGGAGTAAACTCTGTTCTAGTACCTTGAAGTTTTTCAGGATTCTTAATAATCTCTTCTTTCTTTAAAACACCTTTCTTAAACAAAACATGCTTACAAGTACCATCATAACGATAAGACTTGACATCGAAGTATTCAGAAACTGCATTGGTTGCTTTAGCACCAATACCATTAATACCAGCAGAATAATCGCCAAGCTTTTTCTCATTGAAGTTCTTGCTGGTGTGACCGTCAGAAAATGCTTGCACAATTTTTTCATAAGGGATTCCAAGACCATTGTCACTAACTATAAACTTATAGTCTCTTTCATCAAAGAGAACAGAAATATAGTTGCAAGGAGATTTATCATAAAGCATCTGATCAACAGAGTTCTGAAAAATCTCTCTAAACATTGTTAAAAGGCCTACAGCATTTAAACAGCCCAGGTACATTCCAGGGACCTTACGGACCGCATTGATTGTACCTTCAATATGAGTAATATCGTTTTTATAGTTATCGATATTCTTCATTTGCTCAGCAGTAAGTTTTGCCATTAATTATTAACTCCTCTCATATATTTATTCTTTATCGAATTGATTTATAGGATTATTATACTCATCTACAAAATAAATTGCATTTACACAATCATGATTTGTAGGTGTAGGAGTATATACACATAATTTAGGATCATATCCAGCAACTAATCTACTACGAATAGTATTTTGATTAATACCAGATGCAGCTTCCCATTGTGATAATGTATATGTAGTGTCTCCAATTGTAATAAATACGCTAGTAGTTTTATTATTAGCCTGAATTTCCATTGGAACCCATCTACAATTATCAGGGCAATAAGGGCCATTAGTGTTGATTCGATCGATAGACAGTGTATCATTATATCCATTTTTATATGCCCAATCGACAAATGCTTTTAATCCACTATAATCATCTCTCTTCTGCCATTCGTCGCAAACATAAATGCCACGACCACCATAGCAAGGATACATTTCTGCTCTAGGATCGTAGCATCTAGCAATCATATTATTATAGATTCCATAGATTCTAGTATCAGATAACCCATGTCTTCTGGTCTTATCATGAAGGTTCTTCATTTTTTGGACATTTACACATCCACAATTTTTACAACCTTCTTTTCCACTTAATTGAAGAAATGTTCTAATAACTCCTTTTGTGCCACAATCACAATCGCAAATATACTCTTCATCATCAACTTTTCCAGTTTTAGATGGAATATATCCTCTAATTGTTAGCATACCAATTTTAGTTCCATTTGGATATGCTTCATGCCTAGATTTATGTTCTCCGCACATGCCACAATCTTTAGTAGTTCTAAGCAACAATGTAGCTTCCTTTAGATATACTACTCGTCCACATTCGCATTTGCATTTCCAAGTGCTTCTTTCATGCTTGCTAGGAACTACTTTGACACATTCTTCTACCGTAAGTTTACCAATTTTCTCTCCTGGAGTAATAGGCTTTCTTGCTTTATCGCATCCACAAGATAGTGGGTTGTTATACTTTCCTTTAATATAATCTGTAAGAGTATCTCTACGCACCATAAACTTTTTACCACAAAGATTGCACTTGCAGAGATATCTGGATTTAGAAGATTTTGTTCCAATATCTGGATTTACATATGGAGTGGTTTTTCCTAACACATAAGCATTGCCAATAGTCATTCCCATGTAATCTACATAGTCATGATCGCTTGCTATATCAATAGCTTCATGTGACATATTTTCACAATCGATATTATTCATTCCCAACCTTTTCCTTTCTCTAGATTCTTTCTCTCATAATTATGTGTACATGTTCATTGAAAATTTAATTTTGCTTTATATGAAAATAATCTTTCCTTGGATACCCAATTTCGGATTATTGTTGAGTTCTACATAAGATCATTTACCAAATTTTATATTTTAGTAAATGATTGTTCTATATTCTATTTGTATTAAAAATAATAAATAAAGGAGTGGAGGACATGAATCCTCCACTCCAATATTTATTATGACGACACGATTGTTGCTATATGAACTTTACTTAGAAATTACTTCTGGAAAGTTTCAGGAACCTTTACAGCTTCGGTAACTGCAGGCTGAGCAGCAGGTGCCTGAGGAGCTGCTGCAGGAGCAGGCTGCTGAGGCATATTAGTATTAATAGGCTGTGCAGGACCCTGAGGGTTGAATGCATAACCGGTCTGTGCGGGCTGATAACCAGTCTGAGCAACAGGCTGCTGGACAGGAGCTGCAGGCTGCATGGGCTGAGCATACATCGGATTATAACCAGGCTGCTGAGGCATATTAGTGTTCATGACAGGCTGCTGGACAGGAGTGCCATAAGCATAAGGCTGCTGGGGATAACCGCCCATCGGCATACCACCCATCATACCAGGCTGAGCATACATCGGGCTGTTGATCAGATTTGCATACATTGCAAAGGTGTTCATGCCATTCTGAGCCTGCATCGGATTGATGTTATTATGCTTTGCATAATCCTTAATAGCCAGATCATACAGATCAGGGAACTTCTTCAGGAACGGAATAATCTGGAAATAAGTCAGAGCAGCATCAGGGCTCAGAGACAGATAGCTAGTTTTGCAGGTGTTCATATAATCCAGAACCAGCTGAACTGCAGTCTTGACATCTTCAGTAGTACCAGTATGAACATTAAAAGAATCACCACAGATAGAGCAAGTATAACTACCATCAGGATTCTCAACCAGAGCAGAGGTACGATCAGAGTTATAATGATTGCACTGACCACGCAGAAGCTCTTCATCAGAAACACTCAGAGAAAACTGAGTATTATCCTTCTTCAGACGAGCTACCTTATCAGGACTCAGCCAGTTAGTGTTACCACCGGTCTGCTGTGCAGCGGGCTGAGGATAGCCAGCACCCATGGGCATTGCATAACCATTCGGATACATGTTGTTCATCATTGTTGTTTACTCCTTTGTCTTTTTAATTTGCGCAAATTAAAAGTGTGGAAGATCGGACATGAACTTAAGCAAGTGAGATATTGCTTTTGTTCATTATTATAATATATGCTCAATTTTCATTTTAGCAAACGAAAATTAGGCATAATCATAATCAGTATTTTTATGTTGCAGGAGGTGTAAATCTATACTTACTCCTTAGGAGTAAGAACCTTATCTGCAACATTTTGAGGAATGCCACCAATTTCAGTAGAGATGATAGTTCCTTTAAAGTTACCATACATAGTTCCAGGTGCAGTAGCTTCAGTATTCAAGAATCCAGTTGCAGAGGATGCATTATAGATTGTATCAGTTTCAATTTCTTTAAGAATGTCTGCCATATTCTTAGAAGTACCGATAGGCTTAAGATCACTAATTTGTTTCCGTACATCACCAGGATCAGAATTAATGAAAGATCTAATATATGCAATATCACCAAAGCTTAGCATAGTAACCTTAAAAGGACACTGAGGCTGATTAGTATTAGCAATATTAAAAGATCCATCAGGAGTATTCTTTTTAACCTCGACAACAGTATCACCCTTTAGAAAGAGCCAATGACCATCAATATTTCCACGAAGGACTGCAGCAGAGTCACCAGTATCAATTTCAATAGGACGATCCTTATATTTATCAAACAGATAAAGCACTTCTTCTTTATTCATATAAATTATCTCCTTTATTTATTATTTTTAGCAAGTTTTCTATAAGCATTAAGCTCGCTGTTAAGACTAATAAGAACCATTGCATTCTTAGTATTTTTAACAGTCATAAACTTGTTATACAGAATCGTATAAATACCAATATCCCGATCAGCCATGCTCATGGATCTCACAATATTTCTAATCATATTATCATTGGTATTCAGAATACCAAATCTTTCAGGATCCGTTTGCATATACTGAATACGATTGACATAATCAGAATAGAAATAATTCTGTGTATAAAGATTAGCAGTATTAAGATTAACCTTATTAGCACAATAATCAAGAATCGTATCAATGATGATAGGTTCAATGATATATTTACCATGCTTAGAGAAATCTACTCTGCCAGCGATGATATCATCGATAATTTTATCTACATTCTTACCAACTTCATCTACAGAAATCTTTCCAATAGTAATGAAATCTTCGCCTCGTTGATCAATCATTCTAGTAAACCAGTTAGACATTTTTTTGCCATTGCAAATACTGTCAGGAACGGGATTATTAATAAGTGAACCTGCAACGGGTACATGAGGAATTTGATTATAAACAATAACGTCATGAGGATCATTTACAGGAGAGATCTCAAACTGTTGTCTTACATAATCTTCCATAGGAACATTTGACACAAGGCTAGAAAAATCAATAGAAGCTTCAGTAATAGGTTTCTCTTCGATAATTGCAGATTTGAAATTAGGAGCTACAGATTTCTTTTCCTGTGTAGCATAGGTTGGAAGATTGAAACTTTCAGGAATGTTTACTTTAGATTCATTATCATTAATTACAGGTAATGATCCATTCACTAGCGCTTGATATACATTATAATTTGGTGCAAAATAAGACATAATATTTACTCCTTTCATGTCTTTCTATTATTATAATATCTCCTCAAGAATAGTTTTATCTCCTATTTGTTCAGATGGATTAAAATCATTGATATCAAATCCATCCATATCATCGATTACCTTCATATTATCAAGCATAACTTTCATAAATCTAAATACTGTAATAGGTTTAGAATTAGGAACAGCATTAGGTTTAATAGGATTTGTAGTATCCGTATCACATACGATGATAAAAGATAGGTTAGGATCGATTACTTCGTCCTTAATCAATCCCTTAAGATAATTATAAGTGTTCTGCCTACCCTTACTAACAGACCAATCTCTAGAATTATATTCTGAATCATATGTTGTAAGGAGAAGAATATATATCTTTTCATCAGGATCGTCATCAAAGGTAACAGCAGGAATTGCCATTGCTAGAGTAGCACCATTTTCTTCTTCTACTTGCTGAATAATTCTCATTAAATCTTCATCTGAATCCATATTATACAAATTCAACATCCTCCTTTTTATATTCAGATTTAAAAGTATCATCATCCAAAGTGATGAATCCATTTTGAAGAATAGATTTAATCACTAAGGTATTTAAAGTATCTGCTTTTTTATTCTTAGGAGCATCTATAGCAAATTCAACTCCAAGCATAGTAAGTTTATCGAGTAACTTATATCCTCTAATATCACTATACTTTACATTGATTCTACGATTTCCAAGAATAAAAGTAACAAATTTTTTATCAGAGTTCTTATTACTATAAGCATACATGAAAACATTCATGATATTATAGCTTAGAATATAGGTTCTGACTCCTGATTTATACATCAGAGTCATCCATAATACACCGGTATTGTCTCTATTAAGATTACCTACAAGTTCCGGGTGTAAAATATTTGTGCTAGACATTGTAGAAGGAATAGGAGTTACTCCTCCAGGATTAAATACATACATATCAGGATACTGTTGATACATATTTTATTCTCCTTTATATGCTCCAGAATTTAGGTTTATGCATAACATATACCATCTGCTGTTTAAATCTTGTAATAGCTGTATAATTAGCTGCTTTTACTAATTGAGGATTCATTGCTTCTTCAATATAAGTACCGCAAAGATATTCAGATCCTTGTGCCAAATGTACTGTAGAAGCATATGCATATTCGAATTGTTCGCCCTGAAAGTATGGATTTCTAGAATAGAATTCTCTATCTTTGTAAGCCATATTTAAATACTTTATATTGATTTCTAGATTACTAAATTTTTCATTAGTAAGATCTGGTAAGAAATCTAATTTTAAAGTATCTTTATCTACTCTACTTACATCTGGAGGAGAAATCACTGTTCCTACTAATCCATTTACTAATGGAATATTTCCAACAGATTTATCCCAGTTATTATGCCTACAAATTATGCGCTCACCATAATCCGGATAATTAGAAAATTTGTGAAGAATCTCATGCCTTACTCTATTATTTAGATAATCTCTAGTAGCATTCTTTGCACAGATTACTATATGAGATCTAGATAATATTTCATTATTCAATTCATCATCAAAGATAACAAATACAGAATTTCCATAAACTCCTGGACAAATTGGTTCTCCATTTCTTGCTCTATTGGCAAGATAGACAATAGGAGAATTTTCTGATTGTCTCATTAGTTCAGTGAGTCTGCAAATAATTCCATCCATTAAGAATGCAGGTTTACCACCTATTGGAGGCAACTGTCCAGGATCTCCAGCAGCTAGCACTTTGATTCCAGTATCGTCTAATACTTTTCTAATAAATTCAGGTGCCATCCATGCTTCATCTAGAACAATCAATTTAATCTTTGTTCCACTAAAACTTTTTGGAATATAACTCCATATAGTTTTAGGAGTATTAAATTGCTTATCTATAATAGCACGGCCCAGATTATCTTTCATTGGTACTTTTACAGGATTAAATAATCCAGCATGACAAGTACAAGCATTAACAAATCCTTTTGTTCTCATAATTGTGCATGCTTGTCCAGTATAAGCTATAGGCAATACTTCTTCTGGTTTAAGTCTTAATCTTCTAATAATCTCAGAAATAACTACACTTTTACCAGTTCCCGCATATCCCACAATAGAAAAGTATTGTTGTGATGAATAATGAAACCAATATACTGCTCTATTAGCAGCTTCTTCCTGTTCTTTATTTAAAACTATCATTTATTCTCCTCTTCATCTTGATCTACATCGTAGATCTTTAGATCGATATCGTCAAATGTTCCATCAATACTAAAAATAGCTTCCAAATAGCAAAGAATCTTATTAAGGAACCAATTTCCAACCCATTTAGTACCATCTTCATACTTAATATTCAAACGATACAATCTATCTTCTTCATTTTTATCAAAGAAATATGCTAATACTTCAGGAATGTTTTGCATATCAGGAGAACTATTATCATCAAGAAACTTTCCAAAGAGTCTTTCAACAATCTTTGTGCATTTAGGGTCCAAAGGATCAAGCTTTACATCGTAATCAGAAATATACAATGCTTTATCAGGATCATTATTTGCTTTTACAATTTTTCCCTCAAAGTAAATAGGGCTCTTAGTCTCCTGATCTACAAGAGTATTAGTACTAGGCTGAAGCTCCATGCCAAGAGCAATAAGGAATTTACGAGTTACATTGACACTTTCATTTCGATCGAACATAATTAAAACCTCCAAAAATTATATAGACCAATACCTATTGATCATATTTATAATATCTACTTATGGGTATTTTTAGCTCTTAAAAACTCATATATAAAAGGAGTGATAATATGAATGCAAACAATATGAATCCTAACTCTTATGCAAACAGCCCAGAATTGCTATATGGAGCACATTATGCAATTCTACAAGGAACTGTTTCTTTTGATAATCCTAAAGGTAAGTTTAAACTTGATTATGTAAACCCTAATGGTGAATCAAAAATCAAAGGTGAAAATACAATAGAACTTACTGTTCCTAAATTCTTCTTCTATATTATGCCTTATGGAGATTATCAACCTGATGGAATTAAAACTGTTAAAATAACAACTCCTGATGCTGTTGGTGGAATAATGACATGTAAACCTAAACAATTAGTATATAGAAAGCAATATACTTCAGGAACAAAATTTATTGTAGTAAATATGGGTGGTAATATTGATACTCCTAGAATTATTGGTGTAGAGGAGTGATAATAAATGGCTAATGTAGGATATGCAGGTTCTGCAGATAAAACTATTACTGTTCAAGAGTTTATTGCTATTAGAACTACAGATGATGTAACATATTACAATTATTCTATCGTAGAATATCTACATGGATTTGATATGTTTATTACTAATCTTTTATATGATTATGAAGATGAATTACAAGACATATCTACTACTATTGCTTTAAATGCTAGAGAGAAAGCAAAATATAAGTATAAGCCATGGTTATTCGCTTATGATGTATATGGATCTACTGAATCTCAATTTTTAGTAATGATGATGAATGGAATCATCGATCCTAAAGAATTTGATTTTGATAAAGTAAAAGTAATAGATCCTGGTCAACTGTCCACTATTCTTAATAGAATTCAAGCAGTAAATGAAGACTATATAAACAATAATAGAAATAAACTTAAAATTGATTTCAAAAATAATGATGGAAATGAAGTTTGGAATGTTTAAAAAATAAAATTTAATGTAGTAGGGATTTTGTCCCTACTACATTACTTATTCTTTATTTAGGTTCATAAGGAAGTAGGCCATTATTAATAGACACACCATCATCATCTAAGAATCTAATGGCTGGTTTATCAAGACCACTATTAATAATACTTCTACTAATTAATTCAGTTTCCCAAGGATCATTCTTAATAGAACTAGTATTTGCAAATGCATCAGGAATCATTGCTGGCATTGGCAATACAGGTTCAGATGGCATACCAGAAGTAACAAACTGACTCTGATTTTCATTTCTAGGATAGAGAATACTACTCGGATCTACAGGAACTGCTCCAATACCAGGATCTACTTTTCTCCCAGGTTCCATATTATCAGAAATAGTATTCAAACTAAACAAATCATCGTCATCAGATCTATTAACTCTCTTAGAAATCTTCATACCAGTATTCTTATCTTCCTTAAGTTGTCTCTTAAAAGAAGGTACAGGAGAATAAAGATCTTCTACTAATTTAATTTCATTAGTCATCATATATGGCTGATAAAATAAATCAAGAGTACACTTAGTTCTAGTCTTAATACACTTAAATCCCATATAGAGATTATCATGAGAATCATTCTCTTTATTGATGATAATGCCAAGATCACAGTTATCAATCATCAAATAAGATTCTGACACATTAAAACTGCCAAGAGATCTGATAAGATCTTTTTTATTTGATCCAGAATTGTCATCTAGAACTTTAGATGCATCTCTATTCAAATGAGAGTCAGTAATAACAGGAATGTTGGTAGCAGTTGCAAAAGCTTTGAATTCATTTACAACTTCACCTAAGTCAAGTCTAATATCATTTCTCTTATTAACTGGTCTAATTCTTTTAATATGATCCTGGAAAAAACATATGGGTTCTCTACCAGACTCTCTAAGCTTATCTGTCAATGTATACATATAATCTGTATTTACAGACAAATTAGGCTTATATATCATTACTATATCGATTGGATCAGTATCTTTATCATATCCCAATCCACTAGTTCTAAAAATGTTAATAGAATCTTCAAGAGAGCAATCTCCAAATGTTTTACCATCAGAGACCATGCTTAACATTCTTCCAATATTTTCATCTTCTGAGTTTTCCATAGTAAGAAATACAATAGTAGGAATCTTGGTAGGATCATGAGGAATATAATCTTTATTATACTTCTTAATTTGCATCGCAAGATCAAGCATAGTAAAAGATTTACCACCAGCAGCTTGTGCAAAAATGATATATACTCTGTCTGCTTGAAATCCTCCATCTAGCATTGCATTTAATCCAGTCATACCAGTTCGAAGAACTCTTGAAGGGCTTGTTTGTCTTGCATGAATGTCAGACATTACACTTTCGAATTCTTGAGGTAATAGACTAAACATCTGAGATTGACTAATAGATTCATCCATCTTGTTAAACTGCATGTTTAAATCTGCAGTAAGCTGTTGAATCTGATTAACCACATCAGATCTTCTTCCATAATTTGCATTATGGAGGTTTGCTGCTAAATTAAGAATTTCATCATATCTTTCATCAACGAAATATGATTTTACAAGTTCATTTGCTTGTTCATTAAGATATGCAAGATCTTCATCAGAAATTTCTTCTAGTGTAGAAGCATCTAATAAAGGTTTATCTCCAATACCACCATTGATATATTGAATGATCATATCTTTATTGGTTAATTTCTTAGAAATTCTTGCATCTAATCCTCGCTTGATAAATCTAATACGAGTAATACGATCAATATCATTTCCATATTGATTCTCATCTACTCTATCAAAAAGATCTCTAATTAGATTTAGATTACTAATTCTAATATTTTGATTCATTGAGATTACATATCTGCAATAGAATTCTAGAGTTTTGATATCGAATAAAGGCTTAATAGACTCTATATTTGATTTAACGGAACGAGCATTATTATTGATCTTTCTACTGATATTCATAACACAATTTCTCCGTTGCTATTTTGATTTAGTACTTGGTAGTTTTGATCAAAATAGAAACCCAAAATTTTAAAAGAATTATTTCAAATATACTTATGATTCAAAGAATGCATTGATTGCCATTGTCTTCTAAGAGAATCATTTTCATCATTTCTAGGAAATGCTTTAGTACAAGTAATAGCTTTATCTAGATCTTCTTCTAGATTAGTCTTTCCTTTTAGACTAAGCATATAGTCTGTAGCATTTACTCCAGAAGCTACGTTTAGATTATAAATACTAATATTCTGAGCTTTATAAGTATTGAATAAATACTTTCTAAATCCTACTTGCCAAATAGAACTTAAATTCTCAGGAATAATAGCATATCCTTCTACATGAGTATTATTTACTTTATTATCAAATTCTATACCTACAAATCTCATAGCTATTCTCCTTTACATAATAATAGCAACAATAGCTACGATAATAGAAGCAATAGCAATAGTAGTAGTAAATCTATTAGTGATAGAAAGTGAAGTTACTTTCAGCTCAAGATCATTAATCTTAGAAAATGCTTTACCAATATTTCCATCTTGAATCTCTAATACTCCAGAAATTCTTTCAAGAAGAGCTTTAGTATCAGGGCCAGGTTGATTCATAAGTCTTTCGAGAGCTTCAGGATTCATTCCATTATTGAATCCACCACCATGCCTCATAAGCTCTCTAATTTCATCATTTGTCAATGGTGCTCCGCCTGTTTCTTCAGAATTGCTATCTGAAGTTCCAGTATTTCCGTTTTCATTCTTTCCCTCGTCAACTTCAGATTCAGTATCACTATTTTTAACCTCGTTTTCCATAAATCCATTTTCATTGGTAGTATAGTTGTTAGCCACCATATTGTTTTCTTCATTCATCATCACTAATCTCCTTTTCTTCTTTATATTCTATATTATTTAAAGCAAGAACACCTTTGACAATCATATTGTCAAATCTAATATCTGAATCTTTATTGATAAGATCATCGGAGCAATCATTAGATTTATTTTCAATAGATTCCCAATGCTTAATAGCATCCATAATACAGCGCTTATCTATTTTAATATAAGCAACAATCTTACCAGTGAATGTTGGAATATAAAGATAATTATCATCATACTGGGCATATGCTTTAGGATATGATGTCCCAGAAAGATCTGCTTGTCTTATTGTTTCAGCTGACGGATATGCATCAGGAGTTCCATAATAATTCATATTATCATTCCTTTCTTAAAATATTTTCTAATTCTTCTACTGTAAGATAGGTTTCATCTTGCTTAAGATAATTAACCCATAATACAAATTTCTGTTCATCTGTCAACTTCGGATCTAACAAAAATGCCACTTTTTCATTATCTTCTTTGATTTGCTGCTCTGCTTGTTTAGCAATTTCTAATTCCTGAGAATAAAATTCTAGCGTAACAGAATCATCAAGTCTAAAAGAATCATTAAGTGCCATTTTACCAGCTCCAGGAATTGGTCTATTGAATTTAATTCTAATATAATCAATTCCTTGAGTCTGTTTTAGATTCTTAATATAGTTGATGGTTTCTACTGGATCATTATTGATCAATTGATCAAGATAAATAGTTTTATAAGTGTCTGAAATAATCTTTTCATAATCAAGATAATAATATCTTGTATTAAGATTATAAGTCATTAATATAAAACCTTTCTCATGATCGTCATCGAACCTCCATCTATATGGAGATCCACAATAATAGAAATGATCATTAAATACTCCAGGTTTATGAATATGACCAGAAATGATAGGACCTTTACAATTTAAGAAATCTTCAATATGGAATAATCTTCCATTTCCAACAGTGTCACCATATACTGCTCCATGAATTGTACCATGCATGATACATAAATCATAAAAATCAGATCCAAATAGAATATGCTGATAATATTCTTCAGGAACGCCATATAATTCAGGAATGCAAAGAATTCTAGAATTCTTAACAATTTCAAATCTAATATTAGTCACTATTCTTACATCGACATCTTTTCTCTGCATATAGTGATAGTAAATTTTAATCTGGTTAGAATCATGAGACATAGTACCTTGAAGAATAATCAAAGTAGCATTATGATATTTACATATCTCTATTAATCTTCCTACAAACATAGATGCATATAAAGTAGCATCTGATGAGGTCTGAACTTTGTGATCAAATAAATCTCCATTTACACAAACTAGATCTAGTCTAGGCATCTTTTCTATTTTCTGAAGAAATTGATCCTCTAGAATACTGTATTGCTTATATGGATCCATTACTGGAAAATGGAGATCAGAGATATGTGCTGTGATAAGAGTTCCTTTATCGATTTGATCTTTGAGTTTATATTGAGCAATTTCTTCTTCAATAGCCATGATGATATATCCTTTATCGAGTTTTTCTAATTTCTTTCTTAATGACACTAGAAATCATATTTCTAATATCTGGATCTGTCTGAATTAATTCTGGTAAGTATGCTTTAATAGCTTCTGTAAAAACATACTTAGGAATATCGTAAGATTTATACATATTAGAATTATGATATCCAATCATTGGAGTCTTTACTGTAAGACCTTTATCTAAAATTGTATATTCAGTTTTAGGCCAACCGCTAGTATCATTAATTTTATCAACTACAGAATCTAATTGATTATTAATAGTATACTGAGCCATGTCATAAATTCCCATCATTTATTCTCCTCCAGAACTACTATTCTCTTCTACAAACTTCTTTAGAGATTCAATAAACTTAGGACAATCAGCCTTAGATTCAAGAAATATAGGAAAATAATAATCTTGAATCTTTTTCAAGTCTTCAATTGAAATTACAAAATCTACTTTCTGTAATTTAGTAGCATCTGTAGATATTAAATGTATTCCATCTGGTTTACATTCAATTTTTCCAATAATACTAAACAATGAAATCTTAGGCAGCATAATTAAAAAATTCTTTCCTTTCTTTCGATTTTATATTACTTATTTGAATCTGAGTTTTGTTTTTCTTTATTTCTCTTAAACTCAATTACACTTTGGATAATTGCATCGATTACAATTGGGATAAATGCTCCAATTGCAATTGGAATTATAAATTTTACAAACCAAGCAATCCAAGTAATTTGACTAACTTTTTCCATTGGGAATTGAGCTTCTTCTACTAGAGCATAATCAATTCTAGCATAAATGCAAAGAGGAATATAACTTAGTTTTGCAACTTGATCAATTATATTAAAGAAATTTAAAATAAAGGAAAATACAACACAAGTTACACATATACCAAATAATTTAAATTTTTTATCTAAAATAAAGCGAAGTAAGATTACTCCAGTGCAAGTATACATGACAATCTCTAGAATTAGCGTAAATGGATTTATCTTACTCATCAAGATACCGTTTTCGAGTATTACAGAGCCTACCCAATAATCTTCATGCTTAAGGAATCCAGATATATAAATGAAAAATGGACAAATAATATAAGATGCATTAAAAGAAACAAAAGAATCAATAATTGCATCTAAGAGACTATTTTCATTCCATGAGATTAAGACAATGGTAATGAATGGCACTAGCATCAAATATCCTTTAGTGACACACATTACTACTTGCCTCATTGCTTCATGATTATTCAAAATAATATAATTATTTGCATAATCATAAATAATAGAAACAAAATATACAGATACAAAGTAAAGAAAATTTAATATAAAATCTGAATATTTACGAGTATTTGCATTTCGATTAGCCATTATATTCTTATGCTCCTTTTATCAATTTTCTATTTTGGTCTAATAATTCAAAATAAGCTTCAATATTATCAGATCTTTCACAATCTTTTACTTGCAAATAAAGATTTGTAATTTTCAATCTATAATCAAATGAATAGTTTGAGAATTGTCTACTATTCATAATAGCTTCAAGTTCATTAGATGCCCTATGCCAATCTACTGTTATTGCTTGTCTATATTTAGGATTCCATTTCTTTTTATATGGTTTCATAATTTATCACCTTCCTTCTAAATATTTAAAAAATAAAATAAAAAAATTAGATATTATTATCTTGAGATAATAATATATATCTCATCATAGTTTTAATTATTTTTTTCCATTGATTTTATTTGCTAGAGTAATTGCTTTTTCTTCTTCTGGAATTTTATATTCATGAAGATAATTAAGAAAGAAATTTATTAGAATTTCTTTACATTGATTTTCTATTTTCTCTTGAGACTTAGATACAGATTCTGAAGTAGAAATAACAATACTCTTTCCTGTAGTATTATCAAATACTGTAAATATAATATTGGTAGATACAATCTCTACAATAATATTCCTGTCTTTAATTTTGTCATAAAAATAAATAGGAATAAAATTCTTAGGATTGTATTTATCATTTGGATCATAAGAAGGAATCGTTACGTCTACCATATAATCTTTTAGATTATTATAAAAAAGAAAAAGTATTCTTTCTAGATCATAAAGATATTGTACATCCCATTCATCTTTAGACAGAATAGTTTTAATAGTAGAATCTAGTTTATCTTCTAATTTCTTAGCTTTATTTTTAGATATGAATCTAAACCAGCCGAAAGGTTTTTTGAATTCTTCCTTCAATTCATGCAATGTGTTGCATGATTGAATAATACTAATAATATCAAGATCCATATTTTCTACTCCTTCCAAAATAGATATGATTACTAAGAAAGTTTTTTATATAATGAAAAAATAATGGAGTACTACGATCGTAGTACTCCATGTTATTATTTTTTGTTTAAATTAGTAATTTCTTGATATTGAAGATTAGTATACATTCTCATCTTAAATGCTGTTAAAAGAATCATGAATGTTTGTTCACAATTTTCAATATAGTTTAAATGATCTTTATTGTTAAGATCAAATTCTTGAGTTTCATAAAAATGATTTAACTTATCTAATCTTAAAATCATACATTTAGAAATATTAATATTCTTTGTATTCTTTAAAAGATATCTATATGCTGCTAATTGTAGAGAATATTTATAATTCATATGATTAGAAGTTTTAAAATCTAATAACCAATATTCTCCATCTACTTGAAGTAAACAATCACATGTTCCTCCAAAGTATTCATTGATCATAGTTTCTTCTAGATAGATTAATTTAATATTTTTATGAAGTTTATGTAATTCATCCCACCATTGAATGAAACCATCTAAACAAGATTCTACAGTATCTCTAATTTTTTGATTAGGAATTTGTAAATCTGTATCTAGATCAATTCTTCCTTGTCTTAAGAATATCTCTATTGCTAAATGTGAATAAGTTCCTTTATCTTGAGAATCTTTCATAAATGCTCTATATGATATTCTTTTCCACCCTAAACCATTAGCCCAATTCATTAGATTGTCTTCATGCATCATTGCAGATAATATTTCTGTTACTCTAGGAACTCTTTTATCATCAATAGAGTAATTGCTCTTAGTACTATTTCTAATTTCTAGATCTTTTATTTTTTCTAATAATTCTTTTACTTGATTATCTTCTAAGATCATTCTTCTTTCTCTCCTTTATTTTGAGATTATAAAAAATAATTACTTTGAAGTTTTTCTTATTTTTATTTTTAAGAAGAATTTTTATAAGGTGAAACCTTATAAATTCCCCCGTAGTTATTTTAATATGGATATACTAGTATATTCATTAATTGTTGTTTCTTTAAGATAAGTATTATTTTAATTAGAATAGGTGAGATATTACTTAATAATCATCATTAAAATCAATAAGATTATTTTAATTTTAATATATACAATATTAAAATATATGTCTGAAAAATTTTTTACTT
>ULYV01024323.1_pt1 | contig 29404 bp, 19 predicted proteins | sample 1962461 | NCBI WGS metagenome assembly ULYV01 (sample SAMEA4835871, study PRJEB28245) | human gut metagenome | biome: gut microbiome; material: fecal sample | place: Denmark | collected 2008 | reverse complement strand
GCAGTCAAACTTTATCGACGCACGTACTTCCTCGAATGCTTACCTTTGGCTTCGACATCCCCGACGGCTGTGCCCCTGTCTACGTCTCGAAAGCCAAGCCGATGACAAGAAAGTGAGGCTGTCCGGCCAAGGCCAAAGTCGAGAAGCAGGAATTATAAACATCTTTTAACCTAACTTGTATGTACATATCTCAATTAAAATTTAGATGCTTTAACCATCCTCATGCATCGTTATATTCGGTTTTAAATTAATGGCAGAACCATTTTTGAGTGTAACGACAGGCGTGTGATGATCATATAGCCTATATGTGTTTATTGCAAAATAACATTTTAATGGAAATATCAAAATTCTTTTTACTTGTTAATATGCCGACATCATCTATCGTCCATCAGTTCACGGATTTGTAATATTCATTGAAAATCATTTTCTTTGCAGTTATGAGAGAAGATTTGTCACAGGTGCTTGATCAGGTGCGGAAGGTCGCCAATGAGATTGTTCCGCAGGGCGGGCGCGTCTTTCTCTTCGGATCACGGGCACGGGGCGACTTCAGAGCAGATTCGGATTGGGATTTTCTGGTCATTCTTCAAAAAGACAGAATTGAGAAAAGCGACTACGACAGTGTGATATATCCATTGACCCTCCTTGGATGGAAGTTAGGTCTTGATTTTGTGCCTGTCATCTACACGGAAAACGATTGGAACAACCGTAAGGGCACTTTGTTCTATCATAATGTTCAAACAGACTCAATAAAAATTATTTAACCATGAATGAAGAGGAGAGACGGGTGATTGTTGATCAGGAAATGGTGAAAGCTCTGAAATTTCTGACTGATGCCGAAGAATTGGCAAGGTTGGAAATGTGGAACGTGGTGGCGAACAGGGCGTATTATGCGCTTTATCACGCAGTGATGGCGATGATGGTTAATGATGGATTTTTGCCCAAGACTCATAGTGGCCTTATTACCGAGTTTGGCCGGGAGTATGTTATTACAGGAAAAATTGATCCGAAATATTCAAAGGTTCTTTCTCAAATGAGGTCTATAAGGGAGAATTGTGACTATGATGTCTTTTATTATACCTGTAAAGAAGAAATGGAGCCTGTTTTGATCACCGTAAGGGAATTGATCGAACTCATCAATGAACGGATTAATGACAGCGCTTCGAAAAGATGACTTGTAATATTTAACGATGTCACCGCATTATCTGAACGAATTCCACAAGCGCAACAGTCAGGCCTGTCGAAAGGATCTACAGTCCTTACGGCGGCAGCGATTATCTGTAGAGGATGTCCTCCGACAGAGTCGGATGTTCGGCAGATCTACGACACGGATGATCTTGTCGGAGACGGTCGAATCCAAGAACGTTTAGTTGAGTTAGATATTTCATCTATAAACCAATTGAAGCAAACTCTGCGGTAAGCCCATTTTTTTATCGACTTACCGCAGAGTTATTCATAATAAACCTTGCTGAAAGTCGATTTTTTTTTAACTTTGCGCAAGGTTATCAATAAATATCATGAAGGTAATAGGCAGAAAATCAGAGATTGGGCAAATCCGGAAGTTGTATGATTCCGGAAAATCAGAGTTTGCTGTTGTATATGGAAGACGGCGCGTGGGACTTTTCTGGTGAACCAGTTCTTTGACAATAAATTCCTTTTCAAGGTGACCGGGCTTGCGGTCAAGGACAAGGCCGCACAACTTGTCAATTTCGGAGAGGCTCTCAAAAAACAGGGCTCGCCCCTTTGCCCTTACCCGAAATCCTGGATGGAAGCGTTTGGCTTCTTGAAGACGCTTATCGAAAGTTCAAAGGTGAATGGACGCAAGGTCGTGTTCATTGATGAGTTGCCGTTCATGTACACCAATCGATGCGATCTGGTTGTGGCCCTCGAGCACTTCTGGAATGACTGGGGATGCACGCAAGACAATCTTATGCTGATTGTCTGCGGCTCCGCCACATCGTGGATAACAAAGAAGATCCTCCGGAACAAAGGCGGCCTGCATAACAGGGTGACAGGAAAGATCTACCTCAGACCGTTCAATCTGGCGGAGTGCAAGGCCTATTTCAAGTCGGCCGGCATCAGCCTTGATGAGAAGGATATCGCGGAATGTTACATGATCATGGGCGGGATTCCTTACTATCTCAGCCTCTTTGAGAAAGGGAAAAGTCTCGCCCAGAATGTGGACGAAATGTTCTTCAAAAGGAAAGGCAAACTGGACGGAGAGTTCGACAACTTGTACGCCTCCCTGTTTGAGAATAGCGAGGACTATATGAAAGTGATCGAGGCGCTCAGCCGCAGAAACGCCGGCCTGACCAGAAAAGAGGTCATCGCGGCGACAGGGCTTCCTGACGGAGGTGGCCTTAGCACTATCCTGTCTGACTTGGATGACTGCGACATAATCCGGAAATATAAGGCCTTCGGTAAAAAAGAAAATGATGCTGTCTATCAACTGACGGATTTCTACACAATCTTCTACTACAAGTTCATCAAGAAATATGGCACTTCGGACAAATCTTTCTGGTCCTACCAGACCGGCACCACCCTTCATAATGCTTGGGCAGGAATCGCGTTCGAGAGACTGTGCATGTACCATCATATTCAGATAGAGAAAGCGCTTGGCATTCAAGGCATAATGACGGAAGCATCGTCCTGGCGTTCGGAAAGCGCGCAGATAGACTTGGTGATAAGCCGCGCCGACCGTGTCATAGACCTCTGCGAGATCAAATTCTGGGAAGGCCCTTTCTCAATCACAAAAAAATACCGTCAGGAACTGGACAACAAGATCAACTCCTTCCGCGACTCCCTCAAGCTTCGCCGGACCATCCACCTTGTCTTCATCACAACCTATGGCCTGAAGCCCAATGAATATAGCGGCGTGGTCCAGAACGAGGTGACCTTGGCTGACCTGTTCGGATGAATATGACGGAAATATTCGGTATCTTTACGGGAAAATGGATATTCGATAATTTGAGATAGTATGAAATTCATAAGTTGGAATGTGAACGGGCTTCGCGCCTGCGCGGGGAAAGGCTTTGATGAGGTGTTCAACACGCTGGACGCGGATTTTTTCTGTCTGCAGGAGACGAAGATGCAGCCGGGGCAGCTGGATCTGGAGTTCCTGGGGTACACGTCGTACTGGAACTCGGCGGAGAAGAAGGGGTATTCCGGGACGGCGATATATTCAAGGCACACGCCATTGTCGGTGACTTACGGCATCGGCGTTGAGGAGCACGACCACGAAGGACGCGTAATCACTCTGGAGATGCCGGAGTTCTTCCTTGTCTGCGTCTATGTGCCGAACTCTCAGGACGGTCTCCGGAGGCTCGACTACCGGATGCGGTGGGAGGATGATTTCCGGGAATATCTTGCCGGCCTCGCCGCCCGGAAGGGTGTGGTGGTCTGCGGTGACATGAACGTGGCCCACAATGAGATAGACATCAAGAATCCGGATACGAACCGCCGCAATGCCGGGTTCACCGATGAGGAGCGCGGCAAGTTCTCCGGGCTTCTGGACTCTGGTTTCACTGACTCCTGGCGCTTACAGCACCCGGACGAGGTGAAATATTCCTGGTGGTCGTACCGCTTCCACGCCCGCGAGAAGAATGTCGGGTGGCGGCTGGACTATTTCCTCGTCTCCGACTCCCTCAGGGACAAGATCGCAGCCACCGAGATCCACACCGAGATCCTCGGCTCCGACCACTGTCCCGTTGAGCTCGACCTCGATCTGTAAGACAAGGCCGTGCGCGGGAACAGGCCATCTGCTCACGAGGTCGCTATATTCAATGGTCTCGTGCGCGAAGAGGGCATCTTCGCTCACGAGGGATCTCTTTCCCTGCCTTTCGTGAGCGGAAATGGGCATTTCACTCACATTCAAAGGCTGTTAGGGAAGAATGAATATTATTGCGTATATTTCGCTGCGTAAAGTACGCAATGACATTGGCGGAGCCCCGTGGCGTATAACGCACTGAATGACAGTCAACTCTGAAATACCGCCATCCCATTTGTCCCGGTGGCTATTTGGAAACCTTTGAAAGTAAGTAAATAACATGTTGCGATAGTTCTCGCAGTCCGGGCATATTTTTTAATTGAATATTTAGTCGTAACTTAGCGGACTGCTTGACAGGCAAAGAATTTGTGGGGAAGAATAGCCGGTCGCCTGGATGCGACAGCTGAGTTTGCGGGGGTGGATGGTGTCGAAGTATCGATAGAAGTGCCTGTAAAGGAAGGACTGGAGCGGGGAAGAGGCGAAGCGGCATAATGAGTGGAACATTATTAACACTAATGAATATGAAAACAAATAGATTTTTAGGCTTCATCATGTCTGTGGCGGCGCTTGCTTTCGCGGCCACGGCTTGTGATGACAAGAAAGAGGACTTGGGCGCTCCTCAAATTACGTTGAACCCGTCAGAAATTTCCGTTGGGAAAGCCGGGACAACGACTACTATTGAGTTGACCGCTACTAGGGCGTGGACAACCGACCTCTCCGCAGAAGACGCAAAGTGGATTTCTGTTTTGCCGACGAGCGGGAGCGCTTCAGCTGATCCAGTGAAGGTTGAGGTTAAGGTGTTGGAAAATACTGGATTTGATCGTTCTGGTTCAGTAACGTTCTCCATCGGATTCGATCCCAAGACGTTGACCGTCAATCAGGCCGGAACAGGCAAGGTTGAAGGCGTGATCGGAGAGATCGCGGCTGGGAAAGAGAATAAGACCGTTGAGGTCAAGGATGTCCTTGTGACAGGTGTGACCACACAGAGCATCGTCATCACTGACCCGACCGGAAGCATACTGGTGTTCGCCAAGGCGAATCCTGGAGCCAAAGTAGGTGACAAGGTCAATGTCTCCGGTACAACCGGCAAGCACAACGGCCTTATGCAGATTGCCTCACCGACTATTTCTGTAGTCTCTTCAGGCAATGCCGTTACCTACCCTGACCCAACCACGATCGACGCAGGCAACATCACTTCCTTCTCAAGCAGCGTTGTCTCATTCGTGACATTTAAAGCTGTGCCTAAGAAGAGCTCTAACGGATATGTCAACTTCTATGTCGGCGATGTCACCAGCAAGGATCTGTCATTGTCTTACTACCCTGGTGATCTTGAGTCATTGTTGGATAAAGAGACCGAAGTCAAAGGTTGGTATGTCGGCGGCGGCACACACTATCAGGTAGTGGCCACCAATGTCAACGGCAAGGACATCACAAGCGTTGACGGCGGCAGTGACACCCCTGACGTTCCGGGAACCAAGATGACTCTCGCCCAGATGCTTACCGCTGACAGGAAAGCTAACACCGTTGTCGAGTCCGAGGAAGTTCTGGTAGGTGCCATAACAACCAAAGGATATGTGGCTACAGACGGAACATCAAGCATTTATATCTATCAGAATTCCACTCCGACCGTCAAGGTTGGAGACAAGATTACCTTCAAAGGCACTTTGGAAGATTACTATGGTCTGCCGGAGATAACCTCTCCTAAGACCACAACCGTGTCTTCAGGAAACACCGTGACCTATCCGACCGCCAAGGACATCACCACCACTTTCGATTCCTATACCTCAAGTGTCGCTGAATATGTCACTTACGTGGCCAAAGTCGTGAAGAACGGCAACTATACCAACTTTGAGGTGGAAGGCGCGACAAAGTTTAAGGGTGCCCTGTCAAGCGCTCCTACTGCCATATATTCAACATTCGCCGAGGGTGACAAGGTTCAGGTGACCGGTTACTTCAACACGCTCAACACCAGCGCCAATCTTCTTAACGTCATCGCAACAGAGGTGAAGGTTCTTGAGAAAGGCGAAGGCGGCGGTGACAACCCGGGAGGAGAAGAAGGTACAATCAAGTGGTCCGGGCTTTCTGATTGGACTGTGTCACAAGATAAAAACACAATATCATTATCCTTTGGAGCATACACGATCACAGCGACCAAGAATTCCGGCTCTACCGCTCCGACAGTCAATTCTAATATGAAAGATTGTCGTGTTTATGCAAAAGGAACAGTAACAATTGCGACAACAGGAGATGCTATGACGCAGATTGTATTCAACCTTTCATCACAAGGACAGAAGCGCCTTGCGCCTATTACGTCTGACAATGGCAATGTTGCGACTCAACAAGCTGGAGATAAGACTGTGACATGGACTGGATCCTCAAAGTCCGTTACCTTCACTGTCGGGGATAAGGCAGATTTCGGTTCAGACGGTAGTTCAGAGGCTGGTCAGTTTGATTTTTCCAGCATAGTCATTAAATAGTGCTTATTTATAGAATAATGCAAAGGGATGTCCGCCATAGTTCGGGCAGCCCTTTTGCTCTCTAAAACAACATGCGCTTGAAAATTGCGTTGAGACATATTTCTATACTGTTTGGACTGTGGAGCCTTTCCATTCTGGCAATTGTGTCATGCGGTTCTTCAGAAGAAGTGAATTCGTATCCTCCGACTATTGAACTTGGAAGCCCGACGGTAGAAGCGGTAGGGGGAGGACAATTCCTTCATGTGAAATCTGACATCTCATGGACACTGTCCTTTGTCTCCGAAAATGGCATGACGGTTGATTGGATTTCCGTTGACCAGGACTCAGGAGAAGGTGATTGTAACGTGGTGGTGACGGTGTCCCCGAACAATTCGGAGAAGGAGCGCTCGGCTGTGATCACGGTGGAGAACAGCGCGGGCAAGGCTTCGAAGACTATCAGTCAGAAGGCTAAAGGGTCAGAAGTGAAGCCTGATCCGACACCATCCGGCGGCAATCTCTCTCCGAAGACAGGGTGGATGGAGCTTCCGGCTATTCCGGAGGGGATGGATGCGTTCACGCATTCGATGACTGTCGGATCGGTGAGCACGCGAAATTATTCATTCCTTTGGGATTACAGCAATCTGGTGGCGCCGTGGGTGGCCTATCCGCTATGCGTTTGGAATATGAGCGGAAAAACCGGAAGGACTGACGCCTGGGCTTTGGATCCCCTGTTGCCGGCGAACAAGCAGCCGGTTCTTACAAGAGGCTTTTCAGATGGTAACGCCGGCTGGTTCGCAAGAGGTCACCAGATTGCCTCGGCTGATCGGCAGACATCCTACTCCTCGAATGCGATGACTTTCTACGGCACGAACATGACACCTCAGATCAATAAGGGCTTCAACGCTGACATCTGGGCGAATCTGGAAGGTAAGGTCCGTGGATGGGCAAGAGATTCCGACACCCTCTATGTCGTGACCGGTTGCGTGATAGACTACAAAGACGGAGAGACCGTCAAGTACGCCGTGGACAACTACGGCAAGAAGGTTACCGTTCCGACAGCCTACTACAAGGTAGTCCTCCGCTACATGAAGAGCTCCACATTCGGCTATTCTGGCTATTCGGCCTGCGCCGTCTGGCTGGACCACAAGGTTTACAGCACCAAGACCATAGATTCTTCCTATTCGATGTCGGTTGATGATCTTGAGAAGAGACTGAACATTGATTTCTTCGTGAACTTGCCTGCCAAGGTGGGCGAGGAGACTACGGCAAGGATCGAGGCCGAGGATCCGAAGGATGTCGCCTGGTGGTGGAGGTAGCGCCCCGGCGGAACCGACATATTCATGAATAATAATACAAAACTGATATGCGTTTGAGAAAAATACTTTATTCCGCTCTGCTGCTTCTGGTTGTGGCCGCCACGGCCTGCGCCAAGGGGGGCAAGGGCGCGAGGGGGTATGTCATCGGCTTCTACAATGTCGAGAACCTCTTCGACACCTACCACGACGAGGGCAAGAATGACTATGAATATCTCCCCGACGGGGCAAACCGCTGGACTGACGCGCGGTACAACCGCAAGCTCCGCAACATCGCCACGGTGATCAAGGCGATGGCTGACGAGAACAAGGCTTTCCACACGGTTCTGGGCCTGAGCGAGGTTGAGAACCGCCATGTGCTTGAGGATCTTGTGAGCCAGAAGGAGATCGCCGACGCGAACTACCAGATCGTGCACTATGACGGCCCGGACAGGCGAGGCGTCGATGTGGCCCTGCTTTACAGGCCGGAGCAGTTCAAACTGATTGAAAGCAAATCCATTCCGTTTGATTTCAACAGTAAGGACATAAAGTTCGACATGGACGAGGAGTCTCAGGGACACTTCCGCACCCGTGATGTGCTGATGGTCAGGGGCGAGATCAAGGGCGAGATGTTCGCGTTCTTCGTCGCCCACCTTCCATCCAGGATCGGAGGCAAGGGGAGCGACCTTAGGAGCCGTGGCGCGGAAATCATCTACGAGAACTCCGCCAAACTGATGAATGAATATCCCGGGATCAAGATCGTGGTGATGGGTGACATGAACGACAACCCTACGGACGAGAGCATGGCCGTCTATATGCACGGCAAGGAGAATGTCTCCGAAGTCGGCAAGATGGACTTCTTCTCTCCGTTTACCTCAATGTTGAAAGCCGGTTACGGCTCTTTGGCCTATCGTGGCGAGTGGAACATCTACGACATCATCCTTGCGAACGAGGCGCTTGTGAACGCTCCGAAGGGGACGCTCAGGATTGTTCCGATCGTGAAGGGCAAGTACTACGGACGCGTCTTCAACCAGCCGTTCATGGTTCAGCAGACAGGACAGTACAAGGGTACGCCGTTCCGGACATATTCATCCGGCTCCTACGTCGGCGGCTACAGCGACCACTACCCGACCTATATTGTCATTAGTAACAAGTAGTTACTTCGGTCGCTTCGGCACTTCGACAAGCTCGGTGACTGAAAGTGCAGTGACCGCAGAGGCTCGGTCACTGAGCTTGTCGAAGTGACCTCCAAATGGATAAATAGTTAATATTCAATAAATATGAACAAAAGAATATTCCTTGCCGCATCGGCTCTGTTTCTGGCTCTGACTTTATCGGCCCAGAACTACACCGGTGGCGTGAAAGGTACGGTCGTCAGCCGCTTGAGCAAGGCGACCATCGACGGAGCGGATCTGATCCTGTATTCAGAAGGAAAGGAAGTCGCCCGTGTGAAGGCCGGACAGGACGGAACATTCCAGATCGGGAACCTGAAGGACGGAATGTACGACCTTGTCATCGAAAGCCCGGACTATCTCCAGTCCAGAGTCAACGTGACCGTCAATGACGGCTATGTCAAGAACATGTTCAACCTGTCCCTGACCCCGGTGGCGAAAGTCGCCGAGGTGGACGACGCCAGTTTCTCTGAGTTCGACATGGACGATTCCGGCTACCAGGACAGCCCTACCATCCTTTTCGGCCAGAACGATGTGTTCAACAACATGGCCGGCTACAATTTCAGTTCCGTGCGCTTCCGTGTCCGCGGCTATTCCAGTGAGTCACAGGATGTCTATCTTGCTGGCGTGAGGATGAACGACGCGATCACGGGTTACACTCCGTACTCCCTCTTGAGCGGTCTCAACGAGGCCACCAGAAGCAAGGAGTCCGTGAACGGAGCCGAGGTCTCCGATTTCGGATTCGGCGGCTACAACGGCCTCACGAACATCATGCCGATGGCCTCTTCCGTCCGCACAGGCTGGAGAGGAAGCGTGCTGACCAACAGCGCTCTGTACAGGCTCCGCCTGATGCTGACCTACGCTTCCGGACAGTTGGACAACGGCTGGTCCTACGCTTTCAGCGCATCGGCGAGGCTTGGCGGAAATGACTGGATAAAGGGTGTTTTCTATCGCTCGTTCGGCTACTACGGAGCCGTGGAGAAGAGGTTCGGCGAGGAGCATAAGCTGGGATTCACATTCATGGCCGCCCCTGGCGAGCGTGGAGCGCAGAACGGTTCCACCCAGGAGGTCTACGATCTGATGGGCGACAACATGTACAACTCCAACTGGGGCTACTATAACGGCAAGGTGCGCAACGCCCGCGTCCGCAAGACCCACGAGCCGATCGCCATCCTCAAGTACGACTTCACACCGGAGTCCCAGAAGTTCTCGGCCTCGGCCACAGTGCTTTACAGATTCGGCAAGAACGGCTACACGGCTCTTGACTGGTACGATGCCCCGGATCCTCGTCCTGACTACTACAGGAACCTTCCGAGCTATTTCTACATGGACAACACGGACTACAACCGTCGTAACTTCGCCAAGTACGCATGGGCGAAGGAGGCTTGGGAGACCGACCTCCCATCGACCACCCACATCAACTGGGATCGTCTCTATGCCGTGAACTCCTTGAACTCCACCGCCTCAGGTAACCGCTCGAAGTACGTGATCGAGGAGAGGCGTGTGGACCAGAACGACCTCAACTTCGCTGTCAACGCCAAGTGGAATCCTGTCAAGTTCCTGACAGTCAACGGAGGACTCTCCTACAAGTGGAACCGCACGGAGTACTACAAGATTCTGGACGACCTGCTCGGCGGAGACTACTATGTCAACATCGACCAGTTCGCCGAGAGGGATTTCGCCGCCTATCCGACGATGATCCAGAACGATCTGGACTACTATCTTAAGAACGGAGCCGCCCAGACCCTTGCCCAGGGTGACAAGTACGGCTACGACTACTATGCCCACGTCCGCCGCGCGGAGGCCTGGGCCTCAGGACGTTTCACGTTCGGCGGCTTCGAGGCGACGGTGGCCGGAAGGCTTGGATATTCGAAATTCTGGAGGGAAGGTCTTTTGAGGAAGGGTCTTTTCCCGGGACTTGACGACAACGGCAACCCGTTCACCTACAATGGGGAAGTCATCACCAAGTACGACCAGATCGACGGCAGGCCGATCACCTCGAAGGGTGAGTCCGACAAGAAGGACTTCCTGACGGGATCCGGAAAGATCAACCTTGGCTACTTCATCAGCGGAGGCCACAGGATCTACGCCGACGCAGCCTACATCACCGAGGCCCCGACATTCAACCAGGCGTTCATCTCCCCGAGGACGAGGAACACCGTGATGCCTGACCTCAAGACCATCAAGACATTGACGGCGGACATCAACTACGCCTACAGCAATTCCGACTACGATGTGCGCGTCACCGGATTCTATACCTCCATCAAGGATCAGACGGACGTGATGAGCTTCTACGATGACTCGCAGAACTCGTTCACCAACTTCGCGATGTCCGGAATCGACGAGAGGCACGTCGGAGTCGAGCTCGGCTTCAAGGTGCCGACTCCGGTGCCGAACCTTTCCCTTCAGGGAGTGTTCACCTACGGCCAGTACATCTACACCTCCAACCCTACGATGTACCAGACCTTCGACAACAGCGCTGAATATGTCGCCGGAACCTACGGAGTGACGATTCCTTACTGGAAGAGCCATCCTACCGTGGACGGAAAGACCGTGCAGCACTATGTGCCTAGCACCCCGCAGCTTGCGACCAGCCTTGGCCTCGCGTGGAACAAGAACTACTGGTTCATCGACGCGGATGTGGATTTCTTCGGGAACTCCTATCTGGACATGAACCCTCTCTACAGGACGGACATGGCCACAGCCGGGCCTGACGGTCAGGTGACCGCCCAGGAGATCGAGTACATGGCCGCGCAGGAGAAGTTCAAGAACTTCATGCTCGTGAACGCCAGCGTGGGCAAGTCCTGGTATATTCAGAGAAAGTACCAGCTCGGCTTCTCGATGCAGGTGAAGAACCTCCTGAACAACAGGGATGTACGCACCGGTGGCTACGAGCAGACCCGCCTTGTGGACAACACCGTCAGCAAGGAGAGATTCTACAGGTTTGATTCCAAGTACTTCTACATGAGCGGAATCAACTACATGTTGAACATTTATTTCAGATTCTAAGGATTCCAAGGTATGAAAAGAATATATTTCGCGCTGATCGCCGCCATTTTCGCCCTCGCCTCCTGCGAGGAGTGGGACCAGGTCTTCACCACGGACTACGGCAAGGCTGATGTCTACGAGCCTGTGACGATGACCCCCAACACGACCATCGCCCAGCTCAAGGCTCTGTACAAGTCCGGTCCGGTGAAGATCGAGAAGGACATCGTCATCGGAGGGCAGGTGGTCTCCGATGACCGCAGCGGCAATGTTTACAAGAGCATCTACATCCAGGACGCCACGGGCGGCATAGAGTTGAAGATCGGCAAGAACGCCCTCTACAACGACTACAAGCTCGGCCAGTGGGTCTATGTCAAGTGCGGCGGCCTCACGCTCGGCGCCTACAACGGAATGATCCAGCTGGGCTACGCCGATCCTACCGGTGAATATGAGACCTCCTACATCGAGGTTCAGTACATCATTGACACTCACATATTCAGAGGTAAGATTGACACTCCGCTGCAGCCTAAGAAAGTCTCCGCCGCCGATCTTCTGAAAGAGGAGAACATCGGCTGCTATGTCGAGCTTGACGGCCTGACCTACGCCCACGAGATCTTCTGCCTGATCTACATAGACTCCTACAAGGACAAGAAGTCCTCGTCCAACAGGATCTTCCTTTCCGGCACAGGCAAGGACTACAAGCCGGTCGCGGATCCGACGTGGGGCATAACGACCTGGGCGATGTCCAAGCAGGGTTTCATCGGCTACCTGAATTCCGGAAAGTTCGATGACGGGGATGTGGCTGACTATTCGAGGAAGATCTCGGATCCGGAACTCAAGGCTACCCTGTTGAAGAACGCCGACGCCTATGCCGTAAGCCAGTATTTCAAAATGGGCAGCCAGACCGTCCAGATCCGCACGAGCGGCTACTCCCGTTTCGCAGACACCCAGATTGACCCGTCGGTGCTTGCCGGGACCCCAATCAATGTCAAGGGCATCCTTACCATCTACAAGGGCAATGCACAGTTCACCCTCATTGATCTCGATGGTGTTGAAAAGGTAATATAATATATCGCAAATAGAGAAAGCCTCCGCACAGTCATTCGCTGTGTGGAGGCTTTTTTTAAATGGATGTCAAATGCCTGTGGGAGCCAAAGCATTGTTCCTTTGGAAAAAAACGTTAACTTTGGGATTGGACATTAATGCTAAAGGCTATGGAGGCGAAGAGAATAAAGTATCCTATCGGGATACAAACATTTGACAAGATCATCGAAGGTGGTTATCTGTATGTCGACAAGACAGGATATGTGGATGATCTTGCCAACAAGTATCAGTACGTGTTCCTGAGCCGTCCGCGTCGTTTCGGTAAATCCCTGCTGTCCTCGACTTTCCATTGCTATTTCGAAGGAAGGAAGGATCTGTTTGAGGGGCTAAAGGCCGGAGAGGAGAAGAAAGAATGGAAGCGGCACCCGGTCTTCCATTTCGATATGTCCACGGCCAAGCACGTGAACGAGGATCAACTGTTGCGCCAGCTCGACTATAAACTTGCTGAATATGAAAGAGTTTATGGCAAAGGTGAGAATCTGGACAAGATGGATGTCAACGCAAGGTTGGAGTTTCTGGTAAAAGAGGCGTTTGCCAAGACCGGGGAACCAGCAGTGCTGATCGTTGATGAATATGACGCACCGCTGCTGGATGTGATGAACGACAAGGTCAGGCTTCCGTCCCTGAGGCAGATAATGAGGAATTTCTACAGCCCGATAAAGAGTCTTGACCCTTATCTGCGGTTTGTATTCATCACCGGGATCAACAAGTTCGCCCAGCTCAGCATATTCAGCGAGCTGAACAATTTGAAGAATATTTCGATGGAGACTAAATACTCGGCGATTTGCGGTATTTCTCAGAAGGAGCTGGAGGACAATATTCAATATGGTGTGCAGGCGCTTGCCGACAGGCAGAAGATTTCCTACGAAGAAGCTCTGAAATTGTTGAAATATAACTACGACGGCTATCATTTCTGCGATGGGTCCGAGGATATCTACAATCCTTTCAGCTTGCTTAATGCCTTGAGTGACCGTCGTGTCGGCAGCTACTGGTTTGATTCCGGCACGCCGACCTACCTTGTAGAAAGGCTGAGGCGTAACCCGATTGACGAAACCACATTGGACAACATCCCGCTGGTTCCCCAGTCCGATTTTGACGTGTCTCCGGAACTCTCCGACAACTCCTTGCCGATGCTCTATCAGACTGGTTACCTGACCATCAAGTCCTACGATGAGCGGATGCAGCTCTACACCCTCGGCTACCCGAACAGGGAAGTCAAGATAGGCTTCACCCGAGGACTTCTCGGTGAATATCCGAGCAAGACAGGAACAGCCTCCGGATTCGTGGCGCATTTCTATGCCGCGATGGACTCCCAAGACATCGACCTTGCGATGGAGAAGCTTCAGGCCTACCTCGCCGGAATCCCGAATGATTTGGAGAACAAGACCGAGAAGCACTATCAGACAATCATATACCTGATTTTTTCATTGCTCGGGTTCTACATCCGTACCGAGGTCAAGTCCGCCATCGGACGTGCCGATGCCGTCTGCTACACCGACAACAGCATCTACGTCTTCGAGTTCAAGGTTGACGGTTCCGCCGAGGACGCGCTGAAACAAATCGACGAGAAAGGCTATATGCTCCCGTACAAACTGGAGGACGGCAAGACCCTCGTCAAAGTCGGCGTCAACATCTCCTCCCGGACCCGCACCGTCGAGAAATGGGTTGTGGGATAATCCGTATTCCCGTGTTCGGGCATATTCATTGATTTGATGGAATATAATGGATATTAACATATTAAAATTTAAATCAAACTAAGATGAAAAAAACAATCTTAGCATTAGGAGCGATCGCGATGATGGCAGCCTGCACACAGACAAAGAACAATCCGTTCCTGGAGGAATGGAACACACCTTACGGCATTCCGCCGTTCGAGAAGATTCAGCTTACCGATTACATTCCTGCCGTCAAGGCCGGGATTGAGGAGCAGAACAAGGAACTTGAGGCCATCCTGAACAATCAGGATGCGCCGACGTTTGAGAACACCGTGGCGGCTTACGAGCTGTCCGGCAGGACTTTGACCAAGACGACGGCCGTGCTGTTCAACCTTCAGGAGACAGAAGGCAGCGATGAGATGAACAAAGTTGTCGAGGAGGCCACCGCGCTGATGACCGAGCACGAGGACAACATCTCGATGAACAAGGCGTTCTTCGAGCGTGTCAAGGCTGTCTATGACGCTGACCAGAGCGGACTTACGAGAGAGCAGCAGATGGTTCTCAAGAAGCTCTACCAGAGTTTCACCCGCAACGGTGTGGATCTGGAGGAGGCCGCCCAGGCAAGGCTTAAGGAGATCAACCAGAAGATCGCCGCCGCGCAGCAGAAGTTCGGCACGAACCTTCTGGCCGAGAACAACGCGTTCAAGGAGCAATTCGGACTCCCTGTCTCATCCTACACCTCCGAGATGACATCCTGCGAGGACAGAAGCCGCCGCGAGGCGATGTTCAAGGCATATTCCTCAAGAGGAAACAATGGCAATGAATATGACAACAAGGCTCTCTGCCTTGAGATCCTGAAACTCCGCGCCGAGAAGGCCAGACTCCTTGGCTTCGACAATTTCGCAGCCTATCAGCTGGACAACAAGATGGCTCACGACCCTGCTACCGTGGACGCTTTCCTTGACAGGATCATCGGCCCGGCAGTGGCCAAGGCTAAGGAAGAGGTGGCTGACATGCAGGTGATTATGGATGAGGACATCCAGGCCGGTAAGGTGGCCGCAGGTTCGAGGATCGAGCCTTGGGACTGGTTCTACTACGCCGAGAAGGTACGTCAGCGGAAATATTCATTGGACGAGAATCTGACGAAGCCATATTTCCGGATGGAGAATGTCCGCAACGGCATATTCTTCGCCGCCAACAAGCTTTACGGCATCTCCGTCGAGCCGCTGAAGGATGTTCCGCTCTACAACCCTGCCGTCGAGGCCTTCAAGGTCATTGACGCGGACGGAAGTCTTCTTGGAATATTCTCGACCGACTATTTCCCTCGCTCTTCGAAGAGAGGCGGCGCGTGGATGACGAACTTCCGTGAGCAGTATGTTGACGCCCAGGGCAATGACGTTCGCCCTATCGTCATCAACGTCTGCAACATGACGGCTCCGACCGACTCTCTCCCGGCCCTCTTCACCATTGATGAGGTCGAGACTGTGTTCCACGAGTTCGGCCATGCCCTTCACGGACTTCTCACAAAGTGCCACTATCCTTCCGTCAGCGGAACCAATGTCGCCCGTGACTTTGTGGAGACGTTCTCGCAGTTCAATGAGAACTGGGCTTTCCAGCCGGAGATTCTCGCTGAATATGCCAAGCATTACGAGACCGGTGAGGTCATTCCTGACTCCCTCGTGGCCAAGATTAACAATGCCAGGAAGTTCAACCAGGGCTTTATGACCTCCGAGCTTTGCGCCGCTTCCATCCTTGACATGAAGTGGCACGAACTCACCGAGGAGGATCTCGCGAAGCTTTCCGAGGGAGACCAGGCTGCCAATGTGGCTGAATTCGAGAAGAAGGTCTGCCGTGAGATGGGTCTTATCGACGAGATTATCCCTCGCTACCGCACCACATACTTCAACCACATCTTCAACAGCGGCTACAGCGCCGGCTACTATAGCTATCTCTGGGCCGAGGTTCTGGACAAGGATGCTTTCGAGTACTTCGAGCAGCAGGGCATCTACAATCCTGAGGTGGCTCTGAAGTTCCGCCAGACCTTCCTTGAGAAGGGTGGCAGCGAGGAACCGATGACCCTCTACCTTTCTTTCCGTGGCGCGCAGCCGGACCCGGGTGCTCTTCTCCGTGCCAGGGGACTGACTGAATAGTATGTGCTCTGGTCGCTGGGCTTGTCGAAGCACCGTAAGCCAAAACTGCATAAACAACTGCTGACAGAAGGCAGAAAAAAGGCAAATGGCAAATTTTGCACGTTACCAAAATTTGCCATTTGATTTTTCTGCCCTAAGGGTGTCGATCTGTGAATGTCTAAAGGGATTGGTACACGAGAAGCCTCTCTGCGGTACCAAGTACTTTAAATAATGCTTTGGTACGTATAACTGCCTTCTGGTGTACCAAACCTCTATAATAAGGTCTTTGGTACACGAGAGGGCTTTCTGGGGAACAAACTGAATTTATTTTATTAAAATTATTCTGCTAAAATAATTTCGGCAGAATAATTTTTTGTTATATTTGCCGTAGATGGGATTAACTATGGACAATTATATCAATCCGTTCTTTGTCGCGGGAAGGATTCCTCCAGAATTTTTCTGTGATAGGGACACAGAAACCAAGCGGTTGACGGGCTGCATATTAAATGGGGAAAATGTCGTTCTGACCTCTCCGAGGAGGGTCGGGAAGACGGAGCTTATTTATCATTGCTTTGATGAAGAGAGGATGAAAGACAAGTTTTTCGTGATATTCGTGGATATTCTTCACACCTCCAGTCTGAGGGAACTTATAATGGAGTTCGGAAATGGGGTTTTCAAGAAGGTCGCGAGGCATAGTGACAAACTTATGAAGTCTTTCGCTTCGACTCTAAGGTCGCTTCAAGGGAGTTTTGGATTTGATCCGGTGAGTGGAATGCCGACATTCAACGTCCGTCTGGGGGATATAACCGCTCCTGAATATACCATCGAGGAGATATTCGAATATTTGGAGAAGGCGGACAGGCGCTGCATTGTTGTCATCGATGAGCTCCAGCAGGTTGTGAAATACCGCGAGAAAGGTGTGGAGGCATTGCTGAGGGCGAATATTCAGCGCTCTTCCAACTCTAATTTTATCTTTTCCGGCAGTGAGAGGAGGATAATGGATCAGATGTTTCTGGACTCAAAGAGGCCGTTTTACCAGAGTGCGACCAATTTGAGTATGGATCCGATTGACAGGGGCGTTTATGCTCGGTTTGCGCAGGGTCTGTTCGCAAGGTATGGAAAGACAGTTACGGAAGAGGGAATCTACAAAGCGTACGATATGTTTGAGGGAATAACCGCCTACGTGCAGAGGATAATGCACGATGTGTTCACGGAGACGGTTACAGGTGGAACCGCGGATGTCGATCTTGTGGACAATATGACGGACCGCTTTATCGAGGAGAGTTCCAGGCGCATCCGGGAGCAACTTTCGGTAATAACGGAGCAGCAGAAAGAATTGCTGTATGCGATTCATTCAGAGGGTATTGCTAAAGGGTTGACGGCTTCGGCGTTTGTGAAAAGACACAGACTGAAGTCCGCAAGCTCCGTCCAGTCCGCGACCAAACAACTCCTTGAAATGGACCTTATTACAAAGGTGGGCAATGAATATACTCTCTCGGATCCATTGCTGAAACTTTGGCTAACACGTGAAATCCAATAATTCATTAATATTATGAAAAGAATGTTTTTGACCCTCCTTCTTGGAGGAATGACGCTTTCGGCGGTTGGTGGGCCTGCTGAAGTGACCGACGAGGCGAGGCTTCTGAGGTTCCCGGCAACCAACGGGACGGAAGTTGTGTTCTCTTACGCAGGCGACCTGTTCACGGCTCCGCTCAGCGGTGGCGAGGCACGCCGACTGACCTCCCACATCGGCTACGAGATGTTCGCGCACTACTCACCGGATGGCAAGACGATCGCCTTCACCGGTGAATATGACGGCAACCGCGAGGTTTACATCATCCCGGCAGGGGGAGGAGAGCCTGTCCGCCTGACCTACACGGCCACCAACGGACGTGACGACCTCGGTGACAGGATGGGACCTAACAACATCGTGATGGGATGGACACCTGACGGAAAGAACATCATATTCAGAAACCGCACTGGCGATGGCTTTTCCGGCAAGCTTTGGACGGTTTCCGTGAACGGCGGGATGCCTCAGGAGATTCCGCTTCCGGAAGGAGGCTTCTGCTCCTATTCGCCAGACGGGAAGAAACTTGCTTACAACCGGGTGATGAGAGAGTTCAGGACCTGGAAATATTACCGTGGCGGAATGGCCGACGAGATCTGGATCTACGACGGCAGGAAGGTCGAGAAGATCACCGACAACCCGGCACAGGACATATTCCCGATGTGGGAAGGCGATGAGATCTATTTCGCGTCCGACCGTGACATGACGATGAACCTTTTCGTTTACAACACGAAGACCAAAGCCACGGCCAAGGTGACATCATTCGATGACTATGACGTGAAGTTCCCGAGCACGAACGGCAGACTCGTTGTGTTCGAGAAAGGAGGCTACCTCTATAAGCTGGATCCGGCCACAAAGGCGACCGAGCGGATCCACATCACCCTTGGCTCCGACCTTGTCTATGCCCGTGCCGAAAGGATGAATGTCGGCAAGAAAGGCCGCTCTTCGTTCAGCCTTTCCCCTGACGGCAAGCGAATGGCCATCACAGCCCGCGGAGAACTCTTCGACGTGCCTGTCGGAAAGGGCATCACGAGGAACATCACCAAGACCCCTGGCTCGAACGAGCGCAGCGCCGACTGGAGTCCTGACGGAAAGTACATCGCCTTCATAGGTGACGGAACAGGGGAGACCGAGGTCTACCTCTACGATGTCGCCGCCGGTGGCGAGCCTGTCCAGGTCACCAAGGACAACGACACCTACATCCGTGACCTTCAATGGAGTCCGGACAGCAAGCACATCCTTTACACCGACAGAAAGAACCGCATCGTTGAGGTCGATCCGTTCGCCAAAACCAAACGGACTGTTCTTCAATGCCCTGAACAGGAAATAAGGGATGTTGAATATTCCCCTGACAGCAAGTGGCTTACCTACAGCCGCCCGGCTCCGAACAAAATGAGCGTGGTCTATGTCTATAACCTCGCTTCCGCCAAGGAATATCCTGTCACGGAGAAATGGTACGACTCCAGTTCCCCGATATTCTCAACAGATGGCAAGTACTTGATATTCACATCTGACAGGGATTTCCGTCCGATCTACAGCTGGATCGAGTGGAACTTCGCCTACACTGACAGGAGCGGAGTCTACATGACGATGCTCGCAGCCGGCACACCTTCGCCGCTGCTGCCGACTGACAGCGAGTCCGCCGTGGCTTCAGACGCTTCTGAATCAGAAGATGTTTCCGCACCGGCTGAGGCTGACAAGAAACCGGCCAAAGGCGGCAAGGCTTCCAAAGACCAGAAGGACGCTAAGGCTTCGGGCAAGAAATCCGAGGATGTGAAGATTGACGTGGACGGTCTTCTTGACAGAACCATCAAGCTCCCGGTCGGAGGTTCACGATCCTATTTCAGCGACGGCAAGAAACTGTGGTACAGGGACGGTCGTGGCACACAGGTGTTTGATTTCGAGACCAGTAAGTCCGAACAGTGTTCCGAAGGAATGATCTTCTACCGTCCGGGAGACAAGAAGGCACTTTCGACTGCCAAGGGCAAATGGACAGCCGTCAGCTTCCCGTCCGCGAAAGTCGGCGGAGGCGAGGCAATCGACCTTGATAACATGTACACAACCGTTGACTACGCTCAGGAGTGGCCACAGATCTTCGATGAGGTCTGGAGAGCCTTCCGCGACGGCTACTATCTTGAGAATATGCACGGCCGCGACTGGAAGGCCGTCAAGGAGAAGTATGCGGCTCTCCTGCCTTATGTCAAGACCCGTCTTGACCTCAATTACGTGATCGGCGGAATGATCGGCGAGGTCGCCAGCGGTCACGCCTACGTCAATCCGGGCGACTACCCTAAGCCTGAGCGCATCCCGATGGGCCTTCTCGGTGCTAAGATGAGCAAGGACAAGAGCGGTTACTTCAAGATCAATCACATTTACTCCGGCGCTGTCTATAGGAACGAACTCCGCTCACCGTTGACCGAACCGGGAATGAATATCTCCGAGGGCGATTTCATCACAGCCATTGACGGACAGTCTCTTAAGGACGTTGACAACATCTACAGGCTCCTTGTCGGAAAAGCTGACAAACTTGTCGAACTGACCGTCAGCAAGTCGGCCGCCGAGGGCGGGCGCAAGGTCGTTGTCAAGCCTATCGCCGATGAATATCCTCTTGAGCACTACGAGTGGGTGATGAGGAACATCCGCACCGTCGAGGAGAAATCCGGCGGCAAGGTCGGCTACATCTACATCCCAGACATGGGGCCGGAGGGTCTTAACGAGTTCGCGAGGTGGTACTATCCTCAGCTCGACAAGGAGGCTCTCATCATCGATGACCGCGCCAACGGTGGCGGAAACATCTCTCCGATGGTCATCGAGAGGCTTCTCCGCAAGGTTTACAGGATGACGATGTACAGGAACTCCAACCAGAACGGAACCATCCCGGAGGCTACCCACACCGGTCCTAAGGTGCTGCTGATCAATAAATATTCAGCATCGGACGGCGATCTCTTCCCGTGGAGCTTCAAGGCCAACAACCTTGGAACGGTGATCGGAACGAGAACCTGGGGCGGCATCGTGGGCATCAGCGGCTCCCTGCCGTACATGGACGGAACCGACGTGCGCGTGCCGTTCTTCACCAACTACGACGCGGCGACGGGCCAGTGGATCGTCGAGAACCACGGTGTCGATCCGGACATCCTGCTGGACAATGACCCTGTTAAGGAATATGCCGGTGAGGATCAGCAGCTTGACAAGGCCATTGAGGTTGCCCTTCAGCAGATCAAGGACCGCAAGCCACTTCCGAAGACCCCGGCTCCACGTACCTTCGTGGATCTTGGACTGCCTCAGATCAAGTAACGGATTACAAAGACACTGAAATATGAAGACAACAGGAATCCGGCCGTCCATTCTGGCGGCAATGTTTATTGGTCTTACATTAGGTTTATGCGGATGTGGCGCGGCCACGGCGCCGGAATCCCTCCGGTGCGAGTACCAGGAAGGCGATGACATCGTGATTGACACCCAGGCCCCAAGGCTCTCCTGGATAAACAACACGACCCAGACGGCGTGGCAGGTGCTGGTGGCGACGGACAGGAATGCCCTCAAGGAAGGCAAGGCCGACATCTGGGACTCGGGTAAGACGGTTGGTGCCGAGTCGCATCTGGTGGCATATTCAGGCCCGGCTATGGAGTCCATGAAGGACTATTGGTGGACGGTCAGGATCTGGGACGGAAAGGACAAGGTCTCCGCCTGGGCGAGACCTGCCCGCTGGACGACAGGAATGTTCAGCGAAAGTGACTGGCGGGCGAAGTGGATAGGTGCCTCATGGCAGGATGACAGCGTTCCGGAGGCGGACAACTCCGCACCCATATTCAGAAAGGAATTTACTGTCAGAGAGGGACTTGTCCGTGCGAAGGCATTTGTCTGCGGACTTGGCTGGTTCGAGATGTCCATCAACGGCGGCAAGGTCGGAGACGATTATTTCGTTCCTGGCCTGACTGACTACACGGCCAGACCGGCGCTTCTCACCAATCCGCGGATCCCGCTGGAGCCGGAAGTCACCGCCTACAGAACCCTGTATCTCGCCTATGACATCACCGACATGCTCGGCAAGGGGGCGAACGCCGTCTCGATGCTCCTTGGGAGCGGCTATTTCCATGAAGGGTTGTTCAACAACAACACCATAGTGAACTACGGATACCCGAGGTTCATCCTGCAGATGGCGCTTGAATATTCAGACGGAGGCATTGAATATGTCTGCTCGGACACCACATGGAAGGAGGCTCACTCTCCGGTCGTGTTCAGCAACCTCTACCAGGGAGAAGTCTATGATGCCAACTTTGAGATTCCGGGATGGAACAAGCCAGGATTGGATGACTCCTCATTGAGCCACGCCGTCCTGAAGGAAGTTCCGCAGGGCAGGCTGACCGCCAACATGGGACCGACAGACAAGGTGCTGGAAACCCTTAAGCCTGTCAGTTTCGAGCGTCTGGAGGACGGCACGTTCAAGATTGATTTCGGCAAGGTCATCTCAGGATGGGTCAAGCTGGACGGCGTGAATGTCAGGAAAGGAGACACACTGAGGGTTAACCACCTGTCCGAGTATCCGGCCGGCAGGTGTGAATATGTCTGCGCTTCCGACGGCAAGGTCACGACAAGCCCTCGGTTCACCTGGTACGTGTTCCGGGAGGCGATAGTCTCCGGGATGGAGAACCTTGACGTCTCACAGGTCGTGGCAGAGTCGGTCGGCAGCAATGTGAAGCCTGACGCCGAGTTTGACTGCTCGAATCCGTTGTTCTGTCAGATCGAAAAGATCTGGAGACAGTCTCAGATTGACAACATGCACGCTGGAGTGGCTTCCGACTGCCCTCACCGGGAGAGACTTCCTTACACCGGCGACGGCGAGGTAGCCATGCCGATGGTTCTCGCCAACTTCGATGCCGCCTCCTTCTACAACAAATGGATCGGCGATGTCAAGGGCAGTCAGAATCCGGAGTCAGGCTATGTTCCGAACGGCGCTCCGTGGGAGCCATGCTGTGGAGGAGGCCCGGCCTGGGGAGCCGCCATCTGTGTCATGCCTTGGGAGTTCTACAACAGCTACGGTGACAAGACGCTTCTCGCCGACTGCCTCCAGCCGATGAAGGATTTCGTGCGCTACTACGACACCTGGCGGGCAGAGGACGGCACCTCGTCCTTCCACAAGCCTACGCCTCAGGGCGCGCCTCTCTACTGGTACAACCTCGGCGACTGGGCTCCGGCATTCGGCCTGCCTCAGGACGAACTCGTCCACACATTCTTCTATTGGTTGTGCGCCGACATCACATCGAAAGCGGCCAAGGTGCTTGGAGACGAGGCGGGAGCCGCCGCCTATTCCGCCAAGGCCGAAGGAATCCGTGACGCCTTCAACAAACGGTTCTACGATCCTGAGACAAAAAGCTACGGGGATTTCGGCTCCAATGTCTATGCCTTGTACATGGGTGTTCCCCGCGAGAGACTTGAGGATGTGCGCGCCACACTCCGCGACGAGCTGATGGTCAAGTACAACGGCCATGTCAATGTGGGATTCGTCGCTCACCGCTTCCTTTATGAGACGCTTGCCCTGAACGGAATGAACGATGTCGCTTGGGCGCTCCTCAACCAAAAGGACTTCCCGAGCTTCGGATGGTGGCTTGAGCAGGGTGCGACAACCACGTGGGAGCAGTGGAACGGCAACGATTCGCGCAACCATCCGATGTTCGGTGGCGGTCTCGTCTGGTTCTACAGGATGCTTGCGGGAGTGCGCACTGATCCGGAAGAGCCTGGCTACAAGCACATCATCATCCGTCCGGTTCCAGTCCGTGAGCTGGGCGAAGTCTCCTACACGACGGCGACTCCTTACGGAACGTTGGTCTCCAAAGTCACGGTGGACGGTGACAAGGTACGCATGGAAGGCCGGATCCCTTTTGGAACCCACGCCACGGTCTATGTCCCGAAAAACACGGATGCCGCCATCCTTGACCCTCAGGACGACTCCAGCTACGAGATCCACAGCATCGGCCCTGGAGCCTATTCCTTCTGAGGTACCTGTCGTGCAGGCCGCTTTGAAAATCCCGTTCCCGTTCGTCGACAAAAAATTTGCAGTCTGAAAGGATTTATGTAAATTTACGGGATTGTTTAAAACGAATTTTCAACACGACTATGGGAGGCAGGAAAAAAGTGATCATATTCGCTGGCCTTGGTGGGCTGGCGATCGGTGTGTGCGCCATGCTGGCGGTCGGAGGGGCGATGAGCCGCACTTCCACCAATGAGTATTGCATGAGCTGCCACTACCACGAGCAGGCTGACGCGGACTGGAAGAAGTCCGAGCACTACAACAGCGAGAGCGGTGTGGTGACGGATTGCGCCTCCTGCCATCTTCCTCCGAAAGAGAACGGCTACCTTCGGTACTACATGATCAAGGCCAGGATGGGAGCCAAGGATCTGTGGGCCAAGATGACCAAGGATAAGGACGAAATCAATTGGGACTCAAAAAGAACCCTTGAGCACGGATCAAAAATCGTTTACAACGAATCCTGCGAGAAGTGTCACGTCAATCTTTTCCCGACCGGAATCACGGATGACGGCATCACTGCTCATCTCTACTATGAGGAGAACGCCAGGAAACTGAATCTCCAGTGCATCAGCTGCCATCTGAACACTGGCCACGACATGCCGGGCTACGAACATAAGAGGCTGGAAGGCAAGGTGATGGACACGGGAGGCGGTGAAAAGTACGACAGCGTGGCTGTGGTGGCTTCATTCGCGAACTTCACGGAAACGGTTCCCGGTACGACAGCCGCGATCAGGATGGTCGCTGTTCCGGGAGGCGAGTTCACGATCGGGAGTCCGGACAACGAGCCGTTCCGCTCGGCGGACGAAGGGCCTCGGAAAAAAGTAAGAATATCTCCGTTCTTCATGGGCGAGGTCGAGGTGACCTGGCATCAGTTCTGGGCTTTTTACAACGAAACAATGTCAGAGGGCAGAACCCCGCCGGAGAAAATCTTCGCCAACAACAACCGTCCGGATGTGGACGCGGTCAGCGGTCCGACCCCACCGTTCGGATTCCCGGACCAGGGCTGGGGAATGGGCGAGAGGCCGGCGATCACGATGACTCACTATGCGGCGGAAACCTTCTGCCAGTGGCTTTCGCTCAAGACGGGACGCAACTACCGCCTTCCGACCGAGGCGGAATGGGAATATGCCGCCCGTGGCGGCACCCAGACCCCGTACTTCTTCGAGGGAAGTCCGAAGAAATATTCAAAAGAAACTTTCTGGAACAAGCTTTTCGGGGCTGACACCACCTCGATCGCAAGTTATGTGGTATATTCAGAAGACAGTTTCGGCAAGACTCAGGAACCTTCCGAAGTGAGGGCTAACCCGTTCGGGCTTAAGAATATGCTGGGCAACGTCATGGAGTATTGCTCCGACCGTTATGCCGCGGATGCATATTCAAGGATCGCCGACGGCGCGCTTGATCCGAAGGGTCCGGAGAGCGGCGATGAGTTCGTGGTCCGCGGCGGGGCATATTCAGATGACGCCTCGCTTGTCCGCTGCGCCGCCAGAGCCCACACCAAGACTGATGACTGGCTCCGCACTGACCCGCAGAATCCGAAGAGCATCTGGTGGTACTCTGACATCAAGGGTATCGGTTTCAGAGTTGTGTGCGATGTTCCCGATGGAATTTTATAATTAAATAACATAAAGACTATCAATAAAATGAGCAACAAAATGGACAGAAGATCCTTTCTTGGTAAAAGCGCCAAGATCGGTGTAGGTCTGGTAGGCGGCAGCGTCCTGCTGTCCGCCTGCGCAAGTGGTGACAAATCCGGCAAGATGACACCCCTCAGACAACCGGGCGAGTATTATGTTCCTGAACTTCCTGACAAGGCCATCGACGGAAAGGAACTTAAGGTCGGCGTGATCGGTTGCGGCGGCCGTGGAAGCGGAGCCGTTGAGGATCTGCTGAATGCCGCAGACGGGATCAAGGTGACGGCTTTGGGCGATGTGTTCGCTGACCGCCTCGGCAGCCTCCGTGACAGCCTGAAGGACAAGTGGAGCCAGGAAGTTCCGCAGGATCACTGTTTTGTCGGCTTCGAGGCCTACAAGCAGGTGATAGACTCCGGCGTGGACATGGTGATTGTCGCCACTCCGCCAGTCTTCCGTCCGACGCATTTCCAGTACGCTACCGAGAAGGGGGTTCACTCCTTCCTTGAGAAGCCTATCGCTGTGGACGCGAAGGGCTATCGTCTGATCATGGCGACGGCGAAACAGGCTGAGGCCAAGGGGCTTAGCGTGGTGACCGGAACCCAGCGCCACCATCAGAGACCTTACGTGGAGTCTTTCAAGAGGATCCAGGAGGGAATGATCGGCGAAATCACCGGCGGCAACGTCTACTGGAATCAGGGAATGCTTTGGTACAAGGAGCGTCAGCAGGGCTGGAGCGACATGGAGTGGATGATCCGTGACTGGGTCAACTGGAAGTGGCTCTCAGGCGACCACATCGTCGAGCAGCATGTCCACAACATCGACGTGTTCAACTGGATGATCGGTAAGCACCCTATCAAGGCGACCGGTTTCGGCAGCCGCCAGCGCCGCGTCACCGGCGACCAGTACGACAACTTCAGCATTGACTTTGAATATGAGAACGGCGTCCATCTGCACAGTATGTCGCGTCAGATCGACGGTTGCTCGACCAACATCAGCGAATGTGTCCACGGAACGAAGGGCTACTGGAGCTCGGAGGATTTCGCCATCCGTGATCTTCAGGGCAATGTCCTCTGGCAGTTTGACTTCGAGGCGGAGAAGGCTCAGTACAAGCAGACCAATCCGTACGTGCTTGAGCATGTGGATTGGGTGAACCACATCCGTAAGGGTGAGGCTCATGTGGAGGCCGGCGAGTGTGGCGTCTCTTCTCTCTGCGGCGTTATGGGCCGTGAGTCGGCCTACACCGGCAACACCATCACCTGGGACGAGATCAGCGCCGCCGCTCTGGATTACCTTCCGGAGAAGCTTGAACTCGGCAAGATGGACATGAGCAAGTACACTGTCCCGGTCCCTGGAACTGGAAAGTAATTGATTATGAACAGAAGACATTTTCTTTCGTCAGCGGCGGTCGGATCAGCCGCCTTGGCCGCGGCCTCCATGCTGCCGGGATGTGCCACTGCATTGGACAAGAAGAAGTGCGTGCCACGTCTTGAGCTGAAGCTCTCGTTTCAGGAAGGAATCGCCCCGGGAAAGAATCTGGGCGAGCAGCTGGATTTCATGGAAGACCTGGAGGTGCGTGGTTTCGAGCCGAACGGACGGAACCTTCCTGCCCGCGTCAATGAGATTCGTAACGCCCTCAGCGGACGTGACATCGAGGTCTCTGCCATCTGCGCCGGATTCGACGGCTTCATCCTGGCCGAAGACCCGGCGGTCAAGGCGTCGTTCGACAAATCGATGCGTGAGATCGTGGCCGCTGCAGGTGAACTCGGCTCGGTGGGTGTCATAATGGTTCCGGCTTTCAACGGCCAGACTCCGTGCAGACCCCACACCCTGGACACCCGCAACTACCTCTGCGAGCAGCTCCACGACCTCGGAGAGTTCGCCCTTGAGCACGGCACGACCGTGATTCTTGAGCCATTGAACAGAAGGGAGGCTTTCTATCTCCGTCAGGTTGCCGACGCCGCCGCGATCGCCCGCGATTCCGACAGCAAGGGCGTGAAGGTGATGGGTGATTTCTGGCACATGTCCGAGGAGACCTCCGACTACGGCGCGCTGACATCAGCCGGCATAGAGTACCTCCAGCACGTCCACATCGCCAGCCGTGGCCGCAGACTGATGCCGGGAGAGGACGGCGCGAAGGACGACTACAAGTCCGGATTCCGGGCGCTCCAGCACATGGACTACAAGAACTATGTCAGTTTCGAGTGCGGCACTGCCGGAGACCGTGCCAAGACCGTGAGGGAAGCCGTCAGACTCCTGTCGGATCAATGGTATAGTCTGTAATGGTTGTCGCAGGTCATGCGTTCGGGCTATTGGCGGCCCTGCTCTATGTCTGTCTTCTGGTGGTCATCTATGTTTTGCGTGACCGCTGGCCGCTGTTCAGGCATCTGGCCGGACGGAAAGCCTGCCTGACCTCGATCTCAATCGTGCTGTTCCTGCTGCTCGTCTTCGGGCTTGTACCGCAGGACGGGGGCAGGGACGGTTTTTTCGGCGTTCTCGGTTTCAGGAATATGAGCCGGTCGCCGATCTTCATCCTCGCGTTGCTTCTTTTGGCGACAAGCGTCACACTGAACACGATCGAGGATATTCATAGATTCAGCAAGCATCGCCTCGGGGTGACCTGCGCCCATCTGGGCCTGTCGGTGATTCTGATCGCCGGACTTTTCGGCTCCGGCGGCACCGTCCGGACGGTTATGATCGCGATGCCGAATGTCCCGGACCATCAAGCGCGGAACGAGGTCACTTATGAATATGTCAAACTCCCTTTCGAGTTGACACTCAGGGATTTCTCTGTTTATGAATATTCTTCCGAGGTCACATTGACCCTTCCTGACGGCCGCTCATCAGAGATCAAAATCGCTGTGAACCACCCTGCAAAGGTCGGTTCGTGGTGGATTTATCAGTCGGACTACCTGTCGGACACGGAACGAGGAGAGTTCGCAAGCATATTCAAGTGTGTCTGTTCGCCTTTGTCGGAGGTTTTCCGCATTGCATTGTGGCTGCTGCTTGTCTCAGCCGCGGCGATGGTGTTCTTTGCTGGCTTCAAACCGTCTTTTGGAAAGAAAGGACCATTGTCTGTAAAACTACAAGATGGCGCCGCTCCCTTAGGATGTGAAACTTTCAATGAAAAGGAGGAACGGTTATGAGTTGGGATTCGTTTGTCTGGTTCGCCTTGGCAGCGTCACTGTTCTGGATTTCAGGAACGATTGTCTCCGTGATTTCCAAACGTAGGCTCCCGGCCGCCGTTCTGACAGGATGCGGCTCTGCCATATTCATGACATTCATTGTCGGGGTCTGGATTTCGCTTGGGCGTCCGCCTCTCCGCACTATGGGGGAGACCCGCCTTTGGTTCAGCCTGTTCCTTTCGCTGATCGGGCTCGTGGTGTATCTTCGTTGGCGTTACCGCTGGGTACTTCCGTTCGGATGCCTGATGGCCGTGATGTTCGCCAGCATCAATATATTCAAGCCAGAGATTCACACTGAAGAACTTATGCCGGCTCTCCGCAGCCCGTGGTTCGTCCCGCACGTCATCGTCTATATGTTCGCCTACGCCGTGATGGGCATCGCCACCATCCTGGCCCTCCGTATTCTCTGGCTGACCCGCCGTTCAGCCGCGGGATCC
>ULYV01004888.1_pt1 | contig 31859 bp, 32 predicted proteins | sample 1962461 | NCBI WGS metagenome assembly ULYV01 (sample SAMEA4835871, study PRJEB28245) | human gut metagenome | biome: gut microbiome; material: fecal sample | place: Denmark | collected 2008 | reverse complement strand
GAATTAAACAATTTTGATTTAAGAATTGGAAAATTCACAACTCAAAATTCAAAATTCAAAATTCATCAATTCAAAATCGCCCACGGCGATAATTCAAAACTCAAAACTCAAAAATCAAAAATCGAATATGAAGAAACCGCATTATTATTACAAGGTATCGGCTGAATCTAATGTTGGCCGAGACATTCAGGCGTTTATGACCCGCTGCCAGGAAGCCGAGGAACAGGCTCTTGAGTGGGTGAAAAGACAGGGAGCAGACCACTATTATGAGTCACCGGAAGGCATGGCTGGTGGAGTAGGGTGTGTGGAGTTTACCGATAAAGCCGAACATGATGACTGGGATAGGGAAGAGACACCTGATGGACGTGTACTCTATTTCCCTGTCGTAGGCTCAGACTTAGAAGAAGATATGAATGCCCTGCCGGTTGTGAGCGAGGCAGAGTTGTTTGCCATTCTCAATCTCCAGCCGAAACGTGCAAAAGACAACCTGCCATTGCCCATGACTTTCGGAGATAGTACACCTATAATCTTCCTGCATAATGGCTATTGGTATGCCGACGTCCCGTATGTGAGCGCCGACATGACGCTCACGAAGATAGAGGAAAAAGAGTTTTATCGTCGCAAGATGGCAGCGATAAACGAACGAAAATAAGTAGTAAGTAGTAGATCATAAGTGGTTAATAATTATGTCTTTGTTTAGGTTTTTTGCGTTACCCGTCCGTGAGGATAGGTAACGCTTTTTTTTAAAAACGTTAGTCTTGTGTAGGATGGTCGGCAACCATATAACCCTCGTCTAATCTCCTGTTGCCATAGCGTCTTGCTTCGTTGAGCATGTGAGCAAGGTCTGCGATTTGCTTTTGTTGTTCGGCAATAATGTCGAGCAGTCGGCGTTGTTGCGCCATGTGTTCATTCTCCATTTTAATGATAGCAGCAAGGTTAGCATCATTGATATTATCGACCGTTGCAGGCTGTTCTTGTATATCATCTGCCTTGCATGGTTTCGCTACAACACCTGGTACCACCGATGGGGTGACTCGTACGTTCAGTGGGTTGAGCATGGAACGCTCTCCATGCTGACGTTCGTCCGTACTGCTTGCGTAGCCTTGTGCTGGTTCGAGTATATCATTTGGCGTAGGCATACCAGGCACTACGGCCCCATCTGTGCCAGCGTCGGAATCACGAAAGAATGCAGAGAGTGGAATTTGAAAAGCGTTGCAGAGCCGGAGCATACTGATGACAGGCATCGGTCCTTCGCATCTCACCCATGCTTTAAATCGATTGTTAGACTTAGCTCCGAGGGCTTGCAGAATTTCACCTTTTGGAATCTCTGGATTGACTTTGAGCCATTCATTTAGAAAAGAAAAATTGTACTGATACTTCATAACGATAAGTGTTAATGTGAAAAACTCTAAATATTAAAAAATGCAAAACTATTGATTTAATCAACAGTAAGAGTTGCAAGTTTCAATTTTAAGAATTAAATTTGCACCAAAATTAAGCAATAAGAATTAGATGACAAAGGAAATCGTTGAAAAAATCGCAAAATCATACACACCATTACAGACAGATGACATGTCGGTTGAAGACAAGAAGTCTTTGTATATGACTTTGGCAAAGAAAGGCTTTACGCTCGCCACTTTCTATCTTCGTTTCTTTCAGAAGGGATTTTCTGAATGGGAGATAGAAGGCATCGATGAGTGTAAACGTCAATTCTTACTATTGACTGATGTGTCGCAGTCATTGTTGGAATATGTAGACGAGAATGATCCGCAGATGGTGGATGGCGACAAAGGATATTTATACGTTTTGGCGCATAGCAACGAGCCTGGTATGTTCTATTCTTGTTTAAAACGAGTGAACGCCGGTATGTGCAAAAAGTTCATTGCTTACATGAACGAGCGAGGAATGAGTGCTGCAACCGTGATAAAGCGTTTTACTACCGACAACTGGAAACCGTGGGAGAAGGAAGGCATACGCCATATCCTTAATTCTTATTATAACGTTGACTACTAAATAATACATTATATATGCTTGATATTACTATTGATTTTGAAACCTGCTCGCTCTGCCCTACGGCAGCAGTCATGTCGATTGGTGCTGTTGCGTGGAGACGAGATAACTTGTATTCGCCTTTTTATAATCTAAAAGGCTATAAACAAGACCCCGCCAGTGTGTTCTCTTGCCACATAGACCTCCGTAGCATGTTCATCAACGGCTTTGCATTCGATGAAAAGACTGCGGAGTGGTGGAAAGCCAAAACCGACGAAGCAAAAGCCTCGTTGCTGAGTAGCGACAGTTATGATTTGCCATGCCGCCCTATTGATGTGGCCGTGAAAGATTTGTTTGAATGGATGCAGGATTTCAAAAAAGAGCAATACGAACAGGACATTTGCCTTTGGGCGCAGGGGTCTGACTTCGACATTGCTATCTTGCGTAATATCTGCTATAAGTTTGGCATAGAAGTTCCCGTGCATTATACCAACTTCCGCGACCATCGCACGTTTATCTACGAGGCAGCTCTCTTTGTATACAAAGCCAAAGGGGAGTCTTATGTTCCGAGCAAGGCATACAATCTGGTAGAGGACTATACAAACATAGAAAAGGGTGCGGAACACGACCCAGTGTTTGATTGCAAGCGTAGCATCTATTCCACATGGCAGTTGATGCGAATGTTGGATTGTTTGAAACCGATTCCCACTCAACAAATCAGCAATCAGTAATCAATAATCAATAATCAATAATCAGTAATCAGCAATGCCAAACCATGAGTACCTGAATTATCCCTACATCCCTAATCGCCGGAACAAGAGGCGAGGGCGGCCCACGCATCGGGAATATCTGCACCGAATAGCTTACACCGAGACCGTGCGCGACTATGACAGCGACAACAAGGTGTTGCTCTTTCAAGCGCCATTTGCCTTAGTGAGGGACGTATGCCAGAAGATGTTTACGATGATGCAGGGAAACGTAGGAAATATCATCATCAGGAACGAGCACTCATGCCGGGTGAAAAACGGCAAGTGTTATTGGCGTGTAGCTGTGGAGATTATCGGTCTCAACGAGAGCTTCATTTCTTTCAAGGAGTTTGTGCTGATGTTGATTAGTTGCATGAAGAACTTGGCTAACTGCACCATCCGGCACTTCCGCACGGAGACGTTTCTGAACTTATAGTAAATAACAAATGTAAAAACAAAAAGAATAAAGGACAGCACGACGATGGAGGTAGCGGTAACGCCCTCCTATAAGTAAGCCTCGCCAGTAATAAGGAACTGAAGGCCTCGGAGACTGAGCAAGGCTGAAAGAAGTTTGGCACATCGTCGGCTGTCCTTTTTAAATCATACAGAAAAGATGTTCTTCCATCCGATTATAAACCGACTTGCGAATATCGACCTGCACCTTCTGGTGAAGCCTGCCTCAGAGCAGCGCATAGAGGGTCAGACCGCATGTTTCTGTCCCATCTGTAAGAGGGGGCAGGACGCGGATGCCGATGTTAAGCAGACACCCCACTTCATCATCTATGAGAATGAGCGAGGTGGACTGTATTCGGGTGTGGGTGTTGACGGAAACAGAATGGCAGAGCATGGTGCCGTGAAATGGAAATGCACACACACGGGTAAGACCGGCTACGGAGCCATCGAGCTATATGCAGCTAAGATGAACCTCCCGATGCACGGATATAGCCTTCAGCGTATCTGTCAAAGACTCGTCAAGGATGTGTATGGCGATACCGACGAGGTGCGCCGCGCCTTTCCAGAGGTGTTTGGCAAGATGGACTACCGTACTCAGGCGCAGCAGACCATCGAGACCTTCTCTTTTATGCCGAAGACCGACTTCTCTCCTCAAGAGCTTGCAGCCCTTGGATGTGAGGTGACGCTCGACAAAGGACTGCCCCGCTTCGGTTTTGGCAGCACGTTTACGCCCGACATGCTCAACAAGGACTTCCGTATCTATTCTCTGTTGAGCGTAACGCTTCCTGACGTGATACGCGACGGTCAGCATGTGAGCGAGATTATCCACGGCACACCCTGGAACCCGCTGTTCGTGTGCTTTGCCTCGCAGGAGATAGGACCGCAAAACTCATACGGATGCTTCTTCCGTCCGGCTATGGCAGGGAGCGAGCCGATAGTGTTCTCCACCGCCGAGGAGCATAGCGTGAGGAAGGTGAGTAAGTGGCTCATGGGTGACAACGTGTTTGTTCATGCGATGGATAACCGTAAGAGCGACAACACAGCCGTTCATGCAGCCATTGCCAAGTACGACCCCGAAGAGAGATACACCGAGACAAAAGAGGTATGGGAGGAGAACGAGACCAAGGACGGAGAACCGAAAGGAACGTTTAGGAAGGTGGATGTAAAAATCCCTACCGCAGAGATAAAGGCTCGTAATATTATGTTCTGTCGCACACCTGAAGACGCATTGAGTGTATATTATGCCATGCGTTCTTTGCGCATAGATAAGGCAGAAGACGAGCATTTTGCCAATTACTGCTGGTATCATGTAGCGTTCTCCATCGGGCGCAGAAATTTCTGGTACATAGAGCGTGGCGAGTGGAAGCAGGAGCGTCTTGATTTCAGTGCCGTGCAATACCAGAAGATGAACCGCTTTGCCGAGAACGTCATCATCCTATACCCAAACGACATTGCATCACAGCGTGACTGCGGAGCGATATGCACCAAGTTCAGTTCGTTGCATTATGCCATGTTGCCCGAAGGATTCCGCTCACGTTATTGCCGACGCTGGCAATGGCTGTTCGGATGTTCACCAAGGTCGGTGCGCGACTATCTGCTGACATACACAATGAACGCAGAAGAAAACTTCCAGTTCGACCATGATGTGCGTCTGCCACTTTACTCCCGATTGCGTGGATCAAGAAACACCGAGCCATTTGAGATAGAATATCCGCGTGATCCCCGAAGTGGGAAACCAAAACCGCCTACCTGCAAGGTGTCGCCCACAAGATTGTGGCTCTTTATGACTTGTCACGGTTATTACCGCATGATAGACCCGGAGAGCACCGACCTCGTGGGTCAATATATCCACCTGAACAAATGTTTTGTGGAGTATATCGACGCAAAGAGTATTATTCAGGCAGCAAAGACCATGCTCTTGGAGTATATAGAGCAGGCATGGCGGCATAATGACAACGAGCGACGCTTGATGTCCGACTGTGCCAACATGGTGGATAAGACCTTTACGGAAAAGTCTGCCGGAGGTTTGCAGAGCATGGTGATTAACTTTGCCGATGCCTTCGATGCAAAGACGGAGTACTTCTACTTCAACAATGTGGCACTAAAGATAACGCCCGACAGCATCCGCACGGTGTCGTATGACGACATCAATTTCTTTATCCCCTCGCTTGCCAAGAAGCCTTATGACTTCACGATGCGAGTGTTTAAGGCTCCGTTCTCTATTACCGAGCGACAGGAATACCGTGACCGTTTGGAGGCGATTGACAAGAAGGAAAAGATGCAGAACGAGGTTGGATCGCCGGTGTTCAGTTACGACGAAATCAAACGGATGCGTGGCGACCTGATGGAGTGGGCGCAGACATATCGCTGGGATGTGGATTGGCATGGTCAGCAGGAAAAAGACCTTTGGCCTATCCTGCGTATTGTTCGTGGCTTCTCAAACACCCTCTGGGAGCGAGAACGAGACGTGCAACGTAGCAAAGAGAAACTTACTGATGACGAGAGAGCCGTAATGAACGCCCATTTCGCAAATATGCTTTCGGGCATTGGCAGACTTTGTTATCGTTCATGGGAAGGGATGCAGAACGTCTGCCCTTATCTTCTTGAGGATAATATTGCCGACGAAAAGCAAGCCTCTGGTGGTAGTGGTAAATCGGTATTGGTAAACCTCGTAGTTGGTTCGGCAGTCAATGTGTTCTGTGTGGATATGAAAGACTTTCTTACCATTGTAGATGCAAAGTTCTGTCTTTCCGACTTGCTCATATATCCAGGAAAGTATCGTGTCGTACACTGGGAGGACAAGCAGAAGAGCTTTCCGCTTAAATACTTCTACAACAAGATTACCAAGGGTACGAAGGTTGAAAAGAAATTTGGCGACCCCGTCAGTCTGAAGATGGAAGACTCGCCGATGCACGTCATAACAAGCAACAGTCCTTTGAGCGACGATGACCCTTCTACAATAGGTCGTTTCCCACTGGTTAGTTTCTCCGACCGCTTTGCTCGCGAGAATCCTCAAAAGCGACAGCCGGCACGATCACCGTCCGACATTATGAAGCGTTTTGATACCGACCCCGCCAAACTGACCGACACCGACCGCAACCAAGCCATCTATATCTGCGCCTTGGCAGTGCAGTTCCTGATGCGCTATCACACCTTTGCCATTGCACCGCAAGGCAATGTGCGCCGCCGTCAGATGGTGCAGAAGCTCACAGAGAGCATTGTGCGCTACTTCGAGTGGTTCTTCTCCCGCAATGAGGTTTACGGTGTGCCGATATGTACCGACGACATGTTCAACGAGTTTATGCGTGACTGGGCGGATGCTTCCGAGGGCAAGAGCAAGGAGTATAGCCGCGCCACCTTCAAGAAGAAGATATATGACTATTGTGAAAACATGTCGATAGCCTGCAACCCCAAGCACCTCTTCGAGAACGAGAGCGACAAGCAGCGCAAATGCTTCAAACTCCAGGCATGGGTTACGCAGGAATACTTCACCGGGCGTGAGTGGGAAAATGATAACACCATTGAGCCGAAGTTTATCCGCTATCTGCAAACGTCAAAGCACGTATTCTTCTTCTACCGTCCGGGCAAGGATGCGATACCGAAGGATTACCGAGAGCTCAAGCGCATAGCCAAGCAATATGCAGAGCAGCCCGACCCGTTGCCATACCGTGACGACGACGGCAATATCGTACAGCTCACCGATGAAGAGAAGGAACGGTGGGAGAACAACAAGACGCGCAAGCAGGGTAGGAGAATGGCACCAGCTGCGATAGCGAACAGCACAACGGCAGTGCCTGATATAAAAGAGGAGGATATGCCGTTCTGATACATTCAGAAGTGTTTGCGCATTCTCTGTAGAATATATCTATAATGTAGGATATAAAAATAAAGGTAAATAACAATGAGAACATTCACACCTCCAAAATGCGAAAGCTGCATTTCGTATGACCACATAAAATGCAGCTGTAGAGAAGAGAGCTCACCGCTGTTCGGCGGCAATATCAGTCCGCTGCACCTCGCTTGCGGCAGCTTTATTGGACTTTCAAAGGTGTATGCGCCGAAGAACCGTGTGAAGAAATGGTACAAGGTGCGCACGATGGACGATATGAGCGACAGCAGGGCGAGATTATATTAAAATGGTCAAGACAGATGAAACGAGTCAACAAAGACTGTCCCTTCACTATTGAAGAACTGGATGAGTTTCGCGCCATGCTATACAATGTGAACACTTCCTTCCATTGTTGCAATGCGGCTCCTGTAGATTGGGCGGCAGGATGGCAGAGAGACGAGATACGAAAAAGAAGTAAACAGTAAACATTAACAATAAAAACAATAAAAAAATGGCAAGTTACAACGGCAACATCGACTTGCTCTCCTTGAATGGAGCGCAGGTGTTCAAGGGTATCGACGCAAAGAACCCTGAACGAGTGTATGTCTGCATTCCGGCAGACTTGAATGAAATTAAATTAGAGCAGGCTCCTAAAGATCCTACCCGTACACTGGCTAAGATGCGCGTCAACATCTGGCCTCTCAACGAGCAGTACAAGGCTAAGGTGCGCCAGGCAGCTTTGGAGCGTGGCGACAGCAACGTGGTAGTACCTACACACGAAATGCAGATGTCTTATTCGGTTGACTACATCAAGGCAGTAGCGCTGAAGTTCCCGAAGCTCGTAGAGCAAGTGAGGGAAGCCCAAAAAGAGCGTGACCCCGATATTGTAAACCAAGACCCAACGGACGAGAACACCCACCTCTTCAAGGCCATCCGTCAGCGCATGAACAAGCGACTGGCCATGCTCTACCAGCCGCAGTCCACACAGCAGCCTTCGCCATACGCAACACCGAACGTAGGCGTAGCAGGAGCAGCCACCGGATATGTGGCACCAGCCGAGAGCACTGACCCGCTCGCAGGTTATACCGATGCCGACGTAGGTGATCTGCCGTTCTGATGATTTTTGAGTTTTGAGTTTTGAGTTTTGAATTATCGGCAATGCCGATTGTGAATTAATCAATTTTAAATTAAGAATTGCACAGCTCTAAGCTCAAAACTTAAAACTCAAAAATTAAAACTCAAAATCGCGAAGCGATAATTCAAAAATCAAAAATCAAAATTCAAAATTATATATTATGAAGTTACAAGCTCAATCATCCAAAGCCCTGCACGCTGCACTAAACAAGTCGGCAAAGTGTATTGGCTCTAAGAACACTATAGCTATCCTCGATAACGTGCTGTTGACACGCAGGGGAGAGCAGTTCTACTTTACATCAGCCACCACTGACTCACAGCTCACCATCCCTGCACCGCTCACCATCTGCAACGGCGCATACAACCGCGACATCGTGCTGCCCATCAAGATGCTCAGTGCATTGTTAAGCACATTGCCTGATTGTGTAGTCACCTTTGACATTCCCGACAACAGCCAGTCGTTCACCGTAGAGTATTGCACCAGCAAAGAGGATAATGTGAAGCCCGGTAAGGCACAGATGTGTCTCTTCTATGGCGATGAATACCCCAAGATGGTACAGCCGGACGGTGAGCAGTCGTCGGTAATAACCCTGCCTATGTCGCTGTTCAATACTGTTGTTGACAACGCCGATAAGTTTGCCGTCAATGATGAACTTCGTCCGCAACTCTCCTGTCTTTGCATCGACGTGGCCGAAGACCGCTCCGAGGTGGTGTTTGTAGGCACCAACGGGCATACCCTCGTCAAGATGACGCACAGCAACGACCCGGCAAAGGGAGGCAGCGACTTCTTCCGTGGTGGTCAACCCGGCAAGACTCTTATCCACCGCAGTTATTTTCGCACAATCTCAGCTTTTGATGGCAGTGAGGACATCACCATTGAGAACGACGGCCATACTATCCGCTTCACATCAGGCGAAACAGAGCTGATATGCAAGCAAATGGAGGGCAGATACCCCAACTACAATGCCGTTATTCCGAAGAACAACCCGTTTTATGTGGTATTCGACAAGAAGGAAATGCTCGACATCCTGCGCCGTGTAAGCCTTTTTTCGAGCAATGCCAGCAACCTTGTAGAGATAAAGAAGAACGGCATGTTCCTCACGGTGTCGGCAAGCGACGAAGACTTTTCTGTATCTGGCGAAGACCAGGTATGCATAGCCGATGCCCAGTGTGACGACAACTTCCGCATCGGATTAAAGTCTACTGCCTTCCAGACCTGCATCAACTCCATTCCGTCGGACACCATACGCATGCAGTTGCTTGACCCAACTCGCGCCGTAGTCATCACCGCCGACGATCCGGCACCAAAGGTAATGACATTGTGCATGCCGATGCTCTTGAACGATTAGAAGCAGAGCTTTGAATTTTGAGTTTTGAATTTTGAATTGTGCGCAAGCGCATTTTGAATTATTCAATTTTGAATTAGTTTTTGCTATTCAACAACTCAAAATTCAAAACTCAAAATCGGCAAAGCCGACAAACTCAAAACTCAAAATTCAAAAATCAAAATTCAAACATGGACGATACCCTCCTCTTCATACCGCCTTGCTGCGTAGACAAAAAGCTGCCCAAGGCTGTCAACCAGGCACCCCACCGTCAGCTCACGTTCTATACGCATGGCGACGTGACAGTGGAGAAATTCTACAAGGCAGTGAGCCACCTCGTGATAGATTCTCACGTCATGGTGCTCACTACGCCTTCGCCAAAGCAAGAGACATTCGCACTTCTTCAGCAATGCTTTGAGCGAGGATGGATAACCCACCTTGTGCTATCCACCTACCGCTCATGCGATACGCTCATGGCCAAATACCTTGGCGATTACACCGAACGCATCATCTATGCGCAAAGCGACGATGTGAGCGACTTGAGCAGCCACATGGTACTCTACAACAAAGACCGCGCCCTGACACTCAACGGACCGATGTTTGACCGTCCGCAAACCGAGAAGGTTCTCGTGTCCTACTCTCTCGTGTTCTACCCCTCTCATCTGTTGAACTCTACAGCCGACTGGGGCAATTCGCTCCGCAATATTCTCTTCCCCGACGTGCTGCGTCAGCGCAAGAAAATTTTTGCAGGAGGTATAAAACGAATTAAAGACAGGGAATTTGATAGGTTCTTACACCTTGAGTTTCCGCCCTTACGAGAGTGTTGAGTTTTGAGTTTTGAGTTTTGAATTGTCGCCGTTGGCGATTTCGAATTGTTCAATTTTGAATTGAGAATTAAAAGAAAATCAAAAGTCAAAGGGTGTAAAGCCAACAGTTCAAAACACAAAATTCAATAACTCAAAATGCGCGTAGCGCACAATTCAAAACTCAAAACTCAAAATTCAAAAATGAAGAAACCAACCCAATCCTACACCGAACTTCGCCGCTATATGGAGAAGTGGCAATGGAACGACCCTCGCACGGGACAGCGTATCACAGGTTTCAATCCACCGCAGACAGCACGTAACGTAGCACGCCTGCCATTCTATATCCGTTTCCTCACCAAGACGGGGCATGTAGATACCGGCAACTGCGTATGCCTTTCCGTTGATACACTGCGCCATCAGCGAAGGGTACAGTTTGTGGAGAGTGGGGAGATAAGAGTTGTGAACGACATACTCGTGCTCGAAGTAGACGGCACGAGATTTATAACACATTAATAATTGTTTTTTCGTAACATCATCTTGGTTGGGGAGAGCCCCGACATTTTAAAAGTTTGCGTAATAATTTACTCAAATTGTGTAAAATTTAGTTTTTTAAGTCTTTTGTATTCTGTTCGCGAGAATAGATATAAAATTGAGTTTTATCATAATTTTTTTCCTTCGGTTCGCGAGAATAGAAGGTTTTATTTGGAATGTTCAATCAAAATAATATAGATATGTGGAATTTACTAAAAAATCAGAAAAAAAAGACGGAGAAGGAGCTGCGCGATTTATCTGCAGTTTTCTCTATACTCGATGAGTTTGAAAAGCGTGGCGTTATTCATTGGCAGCGTAAAAACAAAGTACTGCTGATTGAAGAAGTTTTAGCTACTCTGAAGGTTGCCGAAGGCAGAGACGGATTTCTGCGCTTTCTTAACCAGGTGTCGATGTGGCAGAATCATCGTTTACTGGCAGAAGCCTACGAGGCTCTTCGCCTGAAGGTAGAGACCGAGGCTGTACGCAAGGCGCGGGCTCAGTTCGCTATGCTCACTAAAGCCGACATGCAGCGCATCCGTCAGAACGCACGTGAGAATATGGATATGATACCGCCAGAGCGGCTCGACTACATCAAGGAGTTTGACATCTTCGTTGTCAGAGCCAATGCCCCATCGGCACAGGAGGCCACAGAAGCGAGCGGTCAGCTCCTTGCCCTCGGTCATTTCGACGGAGAGAAAGTAGAGATGGCGATGTATGACGAAATAAAGCACAATCTTATAAATAGCAACGATGATTAAAGTGTCTTTCGATCACCACGATTTTCTGTTCGCCATCGAAGGATTTGCCCGTGGCTCACATCTACGTCAGCACGTATGGCGCAATATCGTTTACAAGGCGATTCCTCAGATGTCTGCTGAGGATATGGACTATCTATGGTTCTTTCTTCGCCGTGATATATTTGGTATATATTTTTATGAAAATCGAACCAAATTCGGCTACTACGATTTCATGCACGTGCTTGCTGCTCTGCATCGGGGCAATCGCTATAAAGTGTTGTTCCGTTCCGAGGACGGCAGCAAAACGCTCAGGGCATTCTGCTACCGTTTCCACGGCAAGTACAGACCGCTGCATCTTTATTGTTACGATGAAACAATGCGGAGGTGGAAACTCCAACATGCATTAGAAGCGTTTGACGCTTTTATTCCCGACGATCGTATAAAGATAGCAGTAAGAAGTCGAGGGGTGCGCAACGATTACGTAGAAGAAGACAAGGAAGAGTGGTGGAACGATCTTGACATATACGACGACTTTCGTGAGCGTTTCAACTTAATAGGTCAAAATTAAAAATCAAATTTACAGATATAGTTATGAAAGAACTAAATGCTTCTCAGTTAGGTACGATAGAGCTGTTCAAAACGGCATGTAATCGCTTGGCGACCTTTGTCAACATGCAGCTCTTTGACGGTTGCCGCAAGTGGTATTGGATAGGTGATGAAGTAGGCGGAGCGTGCGACTTTGAGGAATGTGACGTGCTGAACCCGGAAGACATGGTGCGCATCATCGAGAACGGTATGACCTACGACGAATATGCCGAATGGCGTGATGCCAATATTGACAACAACCGATATATCAATCTCAAGTCGTGGCTCATGGGCGCAAGGCATTATATGTTTAAGGAGGAGAGCGAATAACAAAAGAAAACCTATGCGACATTATAGTACATTGACCGAAGAGGAGATTAGTTCTCTCGCTATGGTATATCCTACCACCACCAACGTGTCACTCTGTGCCCAGTATGACATTAGCCGTGCCGGATTACGCAAGCTCGCCATCCGGCACGGATGGAGCAAGGACCGCGCAACGATGGCGATGATGAAGGCGCAAAGCGACAATATCACACCCAGTCAGGTGAGCTGGCTGCGCAGCAACTTTGCTGACATGCCCAATACGGAAATTATGTTCTACTTGGGCATTGGTGATCACGCCTTAGCGAGGCTGAGAAATCGTTACGGATTGAAGAAATCCCATGAATACCTAAAGCAAATGGGGTGCAAGGCGTGGGAGGCGCAACGTGCCCTCCCCGAGCAGCGTGATATGTGCGAGCAACTTGCTTCCCATTCTCGTGGTGCCAAGCGTACCGGCACAATCTACCAGGAGATACAGCGCAACGTGAAAGGACGTGAGCAGCGAGGCTGCGGTTCAGCAGGTCATGTTGTACGAGGCGTCGGCTTCGTGAATCAGCAGCGCATCCGCTGGGTAGGAGAGATTACGGCTAACTACAAGCGTTATCGTTTTCGCTCTACTGATTATCAGTCGGTGGTGAGTTGGCTGTCGATGATGCGAAATAGGTTGGCAGATTAAAGTTTGAATTAAACTATTTATATGATGTATCGATAGTCGGATTTATATTACACACCAAGAAATAAAGCAATTTGTAATTAGCGATTTTCATTATTCTAAAGAAGGGCAGCCGTTGTGATAACGTCCGCCCTTCGCCTTTCTTATACAAACCTAAAAATTCAAAACTGAACAATTCAAAATGCGCGTAGCGCACAATTCAAAACTCAAAATTCAAAACTCAAAATTCCCTTATCTTCCACTCGGCAATACAAACCAGCCGCCACCGACACGGAAGAACTTGCAGCCAAGATACAATGTATCGAAGGCATCCGTGAAGTCAGTACGCTGCTGCAATGGCAGCGTGTCCTCGCTCTCGGGCTTTTTCTCCTGGCTCTTGTCTTTGTGGAATCCCTTGTATGAAATCTGCACCTCGCACAGCTGCATGGCGATGATAAGGTCGGGGTTGTTCACTTGATTGATGCGGATGGCAGGGTAGGAGAGATGCGCCAAGCCATCATTGATAATCTTGTGCTTCACTTCGTGCTTTTCAGGAGCACCCATATCTATACCCGTCACGTTCCAGCCGTGCTTCTCCAACTCTGCAATCACGGTCATGTAGAATCGCTCGTCTGACGAAGCGTATGATGCACCTTGCTTTGCTGTGGCATCATAGAAATACGTCACGTCGCGGTTGATAGTTCGCTTCGGCGCGTAATAGGCAGAGAAATCGGCTATCAGTTCACGCAACTTCCGCTCGTTCTTCACATAGAAACTCTTGATGACGTTCAGACATTCCATGCCGTCACGCTCATACATTTGCCCGACCACCAACGTATTGATGTTGGCATTGTAGTCGAGGGCTATATATAAAGGTAGGGAGTTGATGCAGTCTGAGTCCATGCGCGAGTCATTGCGCTCGCCCAATTCCTTGAAGTCGGGTTGATAACTCTCGCTGGTGATGCGTTTGCCGTCGATGATGCCGCTAACTTTTTGTGTACTAAAATGTGCCTGACTAAGTACATCGTCATCCGGTATATACCCGTGGACATGATCAATGTCGAGATTAGAATAAAAGCCATCGTTCGACTTCTTTACTTTGATGTTGAGAATTGATATGGCGAAGGTCATTGGAGGCAAATCTCGGCGCATCTGCCTGATGTAATCCTCACCCAAAACGTCCACATTGTCGAGCGACGATGCACGGCGAACGCAGAAAGCCACTCGGCGAAGCTCACGAAGATAGCCTTCACTAAATTTCTTTGACCGCAGAAACATCTGCATCTCGAAATCCTCTTCCGGCGTAATCAGATATTCGTAGTCATACACCAGTTCGGCATCGTCCTGCGGAATGAGTTTATAGTTGACAGCCATCTCCACCATAGCCTTTGTAACGTGTTGGCCATGGTTGGGCATAATCTTGAACTGTCCCTCATGCTTCATCATCTTCAGAGCAACGGCGCGTATCATCGTGCGCAGCTCCTTCGGCACCACATGAACCCCGTGACCAGTCTTCTTGGCATTATACAGCAGGTCGTTGTAGCGTATCACTTTGTCGGCGTAATCCTCCAGTTGCTCCTGCACCCAACGGTAGGTCTTGCCCTTGAATGGCCCCGTCTCCACGGTCAAGTCCAGTTTCTCCTCCTCCTTTTCCAGCCATGACCCCTTGGCAGTGAGCGAGGCATCCGAGAGAAAGCGTGTACTTTTATACATCGGGTTATAGTCGGAGAAATTGATGTCGCCCAGTGGATGCGTCTGTCCTGAAAGCGCCGGCATCAGCTCGTCCGTCACTTTCTTGTAAGGAAAGAACCTCGCCTCGTCGCCCACCATCGCCGAGAACGTGTAGGAGTTGGCACTGGCGGTCTGCGAGAGCGAAATAAGCACCCATCCGGCACCATTCGCCAGCCAAATATAATTGTCGTAGTTCTTAGGCTTAAAAATACTCTCGCGAGCATGTTTCGGCGGTCGTCCCCAACCGAAGTGTATGCCCTGCGTAAATCCGAACATGCGCTCCATAGCCGCCATCGTGCTCGGAATGGTCTTGCCGAAACCCTGCTGGCGCGACACCGCCACCCATGCGCCCAGCATACCAGGCATGGAGTTTGATGCCGTCCAGACGTAAGGAGCCACCAAGCCGTCGGTCTTACCCACACGACGGGCTGCAATCACTCGCTCGTCCTTTGCTCCCATATATAGCGACTGCTGCTGAAACTTGGTTAAATAGATGTTGTGTGCCTGCTGCATTTTTTGAGTTTTGAGTGTTGAGTGTTGAGTGTTAAATTGTCGCCGTTGGCGATTTTGAATTGTTGAGTTTTGAATTATGAGTTGTGGTTTTTGAGTTTTGATTTTGAGCAGGACGTTGAATAATTCAAAATTGAACAATTCAAAATGCGCTTGCGCATAATTCAAAACTCAAAATTCAAAACTCAAAATTTCAAATGTCCCACATGCCATTTGTTGCAAGTCCTGCACTGATACACCGTCATGCCCTCTGCTTTGAGCTTCGGGTTCTGATTGAGGTATTCCCAAGCATCATCCTCGGTCTCATAAGCCTCCTTCGCCTTCCATGAATGTTGCTTGCGTGTATAGTGTTCAGGGTCCGGCTTAAACGGTGGAACCTTGTTGAAGTATTTGTGTCGTTTGTTGCTCATGTGTTATTTTTGTGTTGTTTTTGTGTTGTTTATAATGTCAAGTCAATACTAAACTCTCTTTCCAAGAATTCCTTCCAGTCCGGTTTCCCGAACAGCGAAACGTTAGCTTTCTGCCAATCTTTTTCACGAGGGAAGAACACGTCACGCGCAAACCATTCGTACACGTTGTCGTAGCGTTGACGGACTTTTGCTTCGGGATGATTGTTCCAAAAACGTTGTCCGGCACGCAGATAGTTTCGTGCCATACGCGGATAATCCTTGAAGTAGAGGATGCGCTTGCGCTCTGTGGCGAGTGGGCAGCACATACAGCCGAGACGTTTCGACACGTCGATTTGCCCCCGATTGGTGTAATAGATAGGAGCGAGTGTCAGATGCCGGTCTTCGACGAAAGCCAACACATCATTGTCCGTCCAATCGAGAATAGGGTAAATGGCTTCCACATGATTGGCTTCCGTCTTACGACCGTAAAAACGGCATTCCGTAGGTTCGTTGTATCGCTCGTTGCGTTTCGAGCTCTCCGACTTTCTTACGCCCATGATGCACTTATCCATAACTTTATATTCCTTCAATTTCTCGCAACAGAATCGTGAAAAACGGTTAGGAAATCCCTTTTTCGCTACAAGTTGAAAGAACGTTTCCTTCGGTCTGAGTATTTCGGCACCCATACGCTTCACATGAGCAATCGTGCCAGGCGGGTCAATCGTAGTGTTGCGGTAGATGGCACGGTAGCGGATGCCTGCCTCCTTAGCCAGTTGCAGAATCACGTCCGAGTCTTTGCCACCCGAATACGCCACCTCTATCTCACCGTCGTACCCATTCTGTACCACTTGCAGCAACCGAATGGCACGGTCTATTTTCTTTTGTAATTTTTCTGTTATCATATCGTTGTTTTGTTACTCATTTATCTAACCCATCAATGGGTATGTTTTTGCCGAGAGCTAACTCTTTTGATGAAAAGAGCTAACTCTTTTGATGAAATCAGTTAACTCTCCGTTTTCCAAGGGGCTAGCCCTTTTGATGCAAACGGCTAGCCCTTTTGATGAAAGGGGCTAGCCCTTTCGTTTTCCAATGTGCTAACACTTTTGATGGAATGTGCTAACACTTTTGATGAAAAGTGCTAACCCTTCACCATGTTTCGGGCGAAACCTTCATCATGTTTCGGGCGAAACCTTCACCCACTTTCGGGCGAAACTTTATAGGCCGTGTTAAGCAATCGTATTTTCATTACCACGTCATGTTTGATATGTTAAGAAATTGTTGTTTCGTTAACATGAGGTTATACCTATTACCTTCATATCCCGTATTCCCTCAGATAGTCCTCACACCTGAATCCCTTTCTTGGCATGAAGTCCTTGAAGTCGGTGGTGCAGAATATCATTCGCTTGTTGCACCACTGAGCCATATCCTTTTGCCATTTAGGGATGACGTGATTAGGATTTGTAGGGTCGCGGTATGGTTGGGCGTAGGCATACACGGCTCTGCCTTCATGGTCTTTGCGAAAGTGTTGCAGTCGCTCCCACCAATAATGCAGTCGATGATAACATTCCCGAAAGTCGTTTTTGCCTCCTATCATGGTGTATAGGAAATACTCGCCACGAAATCCTGCCGCATTGATAAGCTGCATGGCTCGCTCACATTCCGCAATCTGCGCCGTGGTGTCGCAACCGAAGCGGATGCGAGAGTCTATCCATTTCACTTTGCCCAACAGCTCTGCATATTCTGGCGTTACCAGTCGTGCGTCCATCGCCTGATTAAAGTCGATATGCAGACCAAGGTCAGTTATCTTCTGAAGCTGTTCTTTCGCATAGTCTCCCGCTGCAAGAATGTTGTTGTCCATCAGCACAACATGCGTCCTGCCCTCGATGGCTATTTCCTCTATATCCATATATGGACGGATAAGCCCCTCCTTCTTTGGCACCACACACCAAAAGCACTTGTTGGGACAGCCTTCGGTCAGTTTGCCGTAAGCATGGTTCTTTGGCACCCACGGAAACAAATCGTATAGCGGTTGCAGTCGGTCTATCTCGTCGGGCAGACGTTTGTAGATGTCGTAGCCGGTGCCACCCTTCTCCAGTCGGTCGTAGGAGAACTGACGAAAGTCGATGTCTGGAGAGAAGTTGAAAACCTTGCTGGCATACAGAATGTCGTAATGATGCCTGTCGAAAAGGTCGTTAGACTGCGCCCATTCAACCTCGTCGCCCTGCATCGTGTGCCAACGGGCAATCTTGCCGAGAGCCACGTTAGGATATACCGTGGCTCCCCATTTCTTTTTGCCGTGTCGTCCGTCCACATCTATGAGTCCTATCCTCATCATTCATCCTCCGTTGTCTCCAAATTCGTCAATTCGCCCAATTCGTTGTTGCCGCGTCCGAGCGCATCCTCCTCGCCCTTCTTTTCCATATACTCGAAGTAGTCGGGCTCTTCCTCTCGCTTGTCGCTAAACATTTCCTCGTCTTCTATCTCCTGGAGGTCTTTGGTGGTGAGACCATACTTGCGGGCCATGCGCAGCTTCTCCTCCTCGGTATAGTTCACACGGTCGCGCTTCACGATGCTCACGTCCTGCGTGATGGCAATGCGACTCATGTCCGGCATCTCGTCCGTAGCGTCCTTCTCCTCCTGGAAGTTGCCATACACATTAGCTAAGGCTTGCATACCCTTATCCACTGCACGATCGTTGTTCTGCTGCTTACCCGTGCGTATCAACCACTCGGCACTGCTCAGATACATGGCTTTATGGCGCGGACTCTCGTCGGTCTGGAAGAACCGTATCAGATGGTTGCACACCAATACATCGTTGTTGAGCTCCGTGACGGTGCGCGGACAGATATTGCCATCGTCGTCGAGCGTAATCCTCAGCGCAATCACATACTCCTGCGCCTCCTTGTTGCCCTGCGCCGCCTGACTGAAAAACATCTCATAGTCGCGCCGGGCGATATTGCGGCACACCGTCCTGGGGTCTATATCCTTGTTCTGCACCCACCGCTTGTAAAACTCCGAGCATATCTGCATGCGGTAGCGTTGATCCAGCTTTGGAAACGCTGTCTGCATGCTCGTGCCGTAGTTTAGCCACTTGTCGATGCGGGCTAATGTGTTTTGAGTTATACCTGACATGTCATCATTATTTTTATTTTTATTCTTGTCACCAGATGAACCGGATGAACCCGATGGCTGGCGCAATGCGTTATTTTTATTGTCAACAGATTTCACTGATTTCACGGATTTTAGTTTGTCTCTCATCCGATGGCTACCTTATAATCTGTGTAATCTGTGTAATCTGTTGACCACAACATTAAATATGTTTTCTGCTGGTAAAATTACGATGTTTTCCCTGCCCCGTGCGGACATGCCCAATCTCCCCGCACCCCACCATGTCCCTATGGAGTAGCAGCTTTGCGTTATCTTTGTAGTATCAAATTTCAGGATAACAACAACACAAACACAAAAACAACACACAACAATGCAAACACTCGTACCAAACATTACCCGTTTCATAGCAGCCGCAATGGGTCTGCTGTGGTGCTACATCGAACCCTCACTCAACTATATCGGTGTATGCTTCTTCGCCCTTCTGCTTGACTGCTACACGGCATGGCGGCTCAACCGACGTATCTACAGCCGGTATCGTGAGGCTATCAAGAAGAACCCCAAATGTAATATGGACGGAAAACTGAAATCCAAGAAGATGACAAAGATGGTGCAGGACTTCTCCGTCCTCATCCTCGCCATCTTCCTCGCCACCGCCATCGACACCATCGTACTCGACTATATGAATCCGCTCCACCTCGCCAACTATCTCGCGGCCCTATACTGCGGTGTGCAGTTTGTCAGCGTACTTGAGAACGAAAGCACCTGCAACGGAGCGGCTTGGGCGAGAGTGATGCAAAAGATTGTGGCAGACAAGACCGAGCGACACTTCAATGTGAAACTGACAGAGCTGATGAAGGACAATGAGAAAACGGAGACAGCAGAGAAAGAATAATTATAAACCACAGACTACGCAGAAAAACGCAAAAATATATGCCTGAAGAAAATTTCTGCGCCTTCTGCGTATTCTGCGGTTAAAAAACATAATGACTATGACTATAAGCAACATCCTTGAGCATTGGGCTACCATTTACAAGCCCCTCTCACACAACCCCGAAAGCGAACGCCTCGAAGACCAGAGTTTCTTCCGCATCCGCTACATCGACCTTGAGAACATCTTCTCCCGAAACGCCAATGTCGTCCACTCTCCATGTATGTTATACAGCGTACTGACCACCGGCGAACTCGTTGACGCAAAGAAGGCATCCGTCTCTCACCAGGTGTGGTTTCTCTCCAAAGTAAAAGACACGCCGCAGACTCTTGGTCGATACGATGGCAACAAGATAGAGCGCACGGCCAACGACCTCACCGACTACTGCAAAGACCTCATAGCATGGCTTATCGAGGTGAAGCGCACAGGCCGCTGTCCTGTCACCAAGCGCAGTTTCGCCGATGATGCCGTGGTGATGGCAGAACTGCAAAGCATCGACACCAGCTCCATCTCCTTCGGTTTGGTGGGCGACATCTATGCCGGGCAATGGCTTGTTGTAGGCTTGGACTGGAAGAGCCTGCAACCGCTCTACAACTTCGCCTGTGGCAGCAACGGCAAGTATATCGTGCCGGAAGAACCCTAACCTTTTAATAATATATGCGATATGGGTAAACCAATCAAAAACCCGATGTTTCCCTTCAATAGGGTAGCGGCTCGCTTCTTCCAGCAGACCATCAATCAGCTTGAGGTGAACACCATGACGCAGTGTATCTATCCCAAAGAGGTGTATAACGGATATGCTGTTGTCAATCAGAAACGCAAGGAGATGGGTCAGTGGTACTCAACTGGCGATGGCGCAAAATCGTTTGCCGGAAGAATTGTCGAAGCTGGAGAAGGAGGCAAGGTTACGATGGCTTTCCAGTTCAACGACTATATGCGATTTGTAGATATGGGTGTCGGTCAAGGAACGTCATACGAGGATGTAGAATCAGGCAAGAAGGCTCGCTTTCAGACACGATACATCAGCAAGTGGGACCGTAAGTCGGGCAAATCTCAACGCCCTGCCATTATGATGGAGCTTCGCCATCTTCAGCAGCGCATAGCCAACTACCTTGTTGACTTCTACGGATACGAGGGCGAGGTGAAACTGATAAACACCTTTGAGGAAGCAAGTCCGATAGTGCTTCCGATAAAGATAATGTAACAACACAACACAAACACACTAAATATGGCTACAGCAAAGAAAACTCAAATCGTCATCACAGCCAATGCAGCCGTCGCCAAGAAGGTGATGGATGAGCTTCAGCAGCGCATTGACGGTATAAAACAGAAGATGGCTGCGCTCGACGTGACAACCAAGCAAGGCCAGCGCGAGTTTAAGAAACTGGAAAAAGAACTTGTTTCTTACAATTCGGCTGTGTCGCAGAACATCACGAACACCGAGCGTATCAATAATGCGATGAAAAACTTGTCTGGCACATCGCTTAACGAACTGAAGCGTGCGCTCTCTGCAGCTAAAAGCGAGCTCGGCAAAATGTCGGCAAGCGACAAAGGACTAAAGCAGATGCAAAACAACGTGAAGGCTCTGCAAGGTCAAATCAACGAGCTCACTGGCGCAGTCAACAAGAATGGTGGGGCATGGAACACAGCGATGAAGAACCTAACGGCGTATGTCGGATTATTCTCGTTGTTCAACAAGGCGAAAGAACTTGTGACGGGTGCTATTAAAAAGAATTTTGAGTATTCGGGATCTTTGACCGACATACGCAAGGTCAGCGGCCTGACGATGGACCAGGTAAAACAACTATCTACCGAGCTGGCTAAGATTGACACCAGAACAAGCGTGGATGGACTGGCGCAGCTCGCGTACCAGGGAGCAAAGCTCGGTATGGGCAAGTATGGCGTTGATGGTATGGCTCAGTTCGTAAAAGCAGCCGATAAGATTAATGTTGCTATTGGTGAGGAAATGGGTGAGGAAGCGTTGCCGGCACTCTCTAAGATGGTGGAGGTGATGGGTCTTATCCCGAAGATGGGTATCGACAAGGCAATGGAGGCTACAGGCTCTGCCATGTTTAAGCTTTCCACCACGAGCACGGCCACATCAAATGACATAACTGAGTACGCGAAAAGATTGACCGGCGTAGCCCGTACAGCAGGTATCACAACTGACCAGTTGCTTGCCCTCGGGTCTGCAAGTTCTTCTATGATGCTGATGCCTGAGGTGGCTTCTACAGCTATGGGTAAGTTTATCGTGGCTTTGCAGAAGAACCACAACCTTATTGCAAAAGAGCTGGGCATACCCGACGAGACCATCAAGAACCTCTATGCGTCAGGTCATGCTATTGATGCCATCGTACTTGTGCTCGAGAAGATGCGCGACAAGGGTAATATGAATGCTCTTGGTGGAATCTTCAAAGACCTTGGCTCCGACGGACAGCGACTCGTCACTGCGATGGTTACAATGTCTAAGAACGTGGATATGCTCAAAGACCATCTCTACGAGTCGGAAGAGGCGTTCCGTGAAGCCACTGCCGTTACCAATGAGTATGAAATGCAGCAGCAGAGTGCCATCGGTATTCTCGAAAGAGCCAATAACCTTTGGGAAAAGGCGTTTGTCAATCCTGATGGCGTAGATGCCGTAAAGGGTATGGCAGAATGGTGGTATGAAATGTCGAAGACCATGACAAGCAGCCCGATATTGAAAGGCACGTTGCTCATTGCTTTACAGGCTGTGTTATGGGCATTGAGGGCCGTTGCAACAATACTGCCGGTTATCATAGGCTACATCGCCTCACAAGGTCTTTATTCCGGTTTAAGGCTTTTGGTGCAATACGGAGCTGCGTTTGGAGTAGCAGTAAAAAGTTTATATCAATATGTAAGAGCTCTTTTCTCCGCGAATGCAGCGCAAGCCACGTTGAACAAGACAATGAAACTGAATCCGTGGATAACTCTCGCGAGTGTCGTTATAGCTGTCGCAGGAGCAATATATGGCTATGCACAGCGAGCAAAAGAAGCGGCTGAAGCAGCAAAAGAGGCACAGCGTCAGGCAAACGCGTGGAAAGATACTCTTGGGCAGGCAGCTGTGGAAACAGCAAATCTAAACAAGAAGCTCGAAAACTATAAGCGGATGATAAACGAGTCGAACCTTTCGCAAAAGGAGCGTCAAGGACTCATATCGCGATTTAACAAGGATTTCCGTTCTTATATATCTAATCTCGGCATCGAGATAAAAAATGTAAAGAATTTGCGCGACCATTATGCCGAGTTGGCTCAGGAAGCTCAAAGGGCTACCTATTATCGTATGCGTGAACAAGCAAAAGAACAGGCGTTACCAAAATTCGATGCTGACCGAAATTCGGCTGCTAATAACTTGATGGCGAATGTAAGAGCATTGGGTATAGACAAACTCGGTGTGACTTTCCAAGACATTGACCGATGGGTTAGCAAAGGTGCTAATGGTAATGCGGTATTCCGATATTTGGTAAGCAAAATGCCAAAGGGCAAATCTGGATTGCTTGATGGTTTTGATTGGAAAATCGACAAAAACGGTTTTATATATCGAGAGGGATATGATGGTAAGAAAATCAGCCCTGTTTCAAATGACAAACAGATGCCGTTCAAGCTAAGAAGTCTTCTTTCCGCATCCCGTTGGTACACTGCTGCCACGAATAGGAGAACAAACAAGGAAAAAGAGATAGATAAGGCATACGAAAACTTTGTTCCCGAAGATTATACCCCTTATCCGGATGAAGAACCTGGCACCCTCGAAAACAATGCTCCCGATAAGGACGCAATCGCACAGGAAAAACGGGACAAGCGTGACCGTGAGCGTGCTTGGCGCGAGGAGCTGAAGCAGAAGCAGGACGAAGCGAACGCTGTCATGGATAACGTGCGCAATTTCTACGAGCGTCAGGTAAACGCCAAGATGCAGGAGGCTATCGGCCTTGGCATGGATAAAACCGAGCAAGACTTGTTCGTGGAGCCGGTAAAGCGACGCATGAATGAGGCTCTTGAACAAGTACGTCTTGCCATTGCCGGACAGGCTAATACATGGGAGCAGTTCAAGCTCACGATGAAGGACGACCTTATCGAGCAGACCGACGAAACGGGAGTAAATCTTTCTGAAGGATTACTTAAAGGCATTACGTCAAACAATATCGACGCGCTCCGTAAAAAGTTGAATGAATTGGGCAACAGCCTGAATCGTCCTCTTAATTCAATTCTTGCTGAAGTATTTGCAAAAGCTACAAAGAACGCTCAAGCTAATCTTAAACTCGAAACGCAGCAGCAGGAGACTCGCCGTAAAGCTATCCAGGAGCATGATTACACTGGCGTTGTGCAGCAAAGTGCATACGACACTTTCAACACACTCGGCTATGCAAATCCTACTGATGCAGAGGTAAAGGACAAGGCAGCTTTCGACAAGCGTAAGGCAAACATTATTGCTATGTTTGAGAAGGCTCGTGAGGAAATCACTACAGTCTTTTCCGCCGATGTATCTACCGAAGAGGGTAGGGGGTTGCTGATGAAAACTCTCTTTGGCGATGATCCTGACGGCATGTCAAAGCGCATAGCAGAAGTTCTTGGCAATGACGCAAAGGAATGGCAATCTTTCTACCAGAAGCTAATCCAGTACAACGACGAATACGAGTCGGCAAGCAAGAAGCGTGACGACGAGCGCAAGAAGTTGAATGATTATGGGTGGTCAAAAAGTGCTACCCAGAAGCAGATGCAGGCTACGATTGACTATCAAGGGAAGCAGAACAAGGAGACATCACGCCAATATTCCTTCGGAGCAAAGGGAGACACTATCCTTCCATGGGAGCAAACGGAGGCTACCGACCCAGAATTGGCTCTTCTAAAATTGAAGTTCGACCTTGCAAAGGAATATTATAAGTATATAGAGGAACATGGAGCCTCCGACGAGCAGAAGATTGCAGCAGCAAAGCAGATTGCTGATGCTCATGATGCTATCATGGATTCTGTAGCAGCAAAAGCTAAAGCCACAGCCGAAGCGCAAATGAAGTGGTATAAGCCTATAGAGGAATACGGCTCAGCCCTGGGCGAGGCATTGACCGATGAAAGCAAGTCGGTAAAGGATGCTACCAAAAGCATGATAAACTCGTTCATTGACCTTACTGGCGAATATGTGAAGCAAAAACTCACTCAGTGGGTAATGACAAAGCTCTACAACTCGCTTATGGCAGAGTCAGAGCAAGAGTTGGTTACAAAAAAGCAGGTAGCCGCTTCCGAGAATGCTACGACCGCTGTTACCGAAGCTGGAGTTGAGGTGGCAGCTGGTACAGCATCGGGTGCCGCAAAAACTATTGGTACGCTTGGATGGTGGGGTATTCCACTTATAGCTGTAATTGGTGCAGTCCTCGGCGGTTTGTTGTCGCTCGCAAAGGGTGCTCTGAGCAATGCTTTCGGTGGTAACAAGAACAACAATAATACCAAGAATAGTAATACCAGGGTTGTTTCCGGCATGCTCACCTACGACTCTGGTAACGTGCAAGACCTCCGTCCGTTTGTCGGCGATGATGGTAGTCTTTATTGGGCAACCGAGGACGACAAACCTCATAATGGCGTGTCGCTCCTCACGCAGCCTACCGCCACCACCATCAATGGCCATCCATCGCTGGTGGCCGAAAATGGCCCCGAGTTGGTAATTGGCCGTGAGACCACACAAGCAATGATGATGAACAATCCACAACTGATGAAGGCTCTCGTCAATTACGACCGTAACTATTCGGGCCGCCGCGCCTACGATGCCGGCAATATCGCCGAGACAAGCTCAACAATCGCCGCAGGAGCCAACACAACAGACGAAATGGTGTCTATGTCAACAAGCACCAATATCGCCCTCCTGCAAGCCGTAGAAACACTCCTGCAACGTCTGGAGCAACCTATCGAGGCAAAGATTGACATGTATGGCCACGGCAAGCTCTATGACAGCATGACAAAGGCCAACCAGTTTATGAAGAACAAATAGCTCTCAGCGAACTTTTCTTTTAACAACGAATGACACGAATTTCACGAATCATTAGTGACATTAGTGTCATTTGTTGTTTTCTTTTATGGCCAACGGATAGCACGAATTACACGAAATTGTTTTGTGTTTATCACCAGATGAACCAGATGAACCAGATGGCTGGCGCAACGTAATGTCTGGTCAATCTGGTTAATCTGGTGATTATTTTTCAAACTTTCTTCGTATCCTTCGTGCTGTCCGTTGGCAAAAATGGTCATCTGTTATTGAATAAACTTCTGTCCCCGGAGTCCAAAACCTATAAACTCTTATAACTACCTAATAATCATAGACATTACATAACATCTACCTATCAAAAGTCCAAAAATCCATTGAAAATCACTACTACTATATATAAATTTCGCCAATTTTCTTTTCTACCCATTTTCAAAACTCCCCGACCCTAACGATGTAATTAGTAGCATTAACGCCTATGGCGTAAATAGTTGACGTTTAATAAGTTATGAGGGATAGGAAAAGGCAACTGATGAGCGCAAAAACGCTATAAAAAGCCTTATTCCTGCTATTTCTTATATATTTTTTGTTCTTTGCGCTCGTATAGGTATATAAAAAATTACCCCATTTTTAAACTTTTAATAGATAAGTATCGGAAAATCAGAAAGTTAAATCGCTTTTTGAAAAATTCATTTGGGGGTCATAGGGTGGATTTTGACTGGACTTTACTCCATGTTTTCAGATTTATGGACTTTTCATTTTTCGTTTATTTTCTGAAAAATGGACTTAAATTCTAAAAATTGGACTTTTGAAGGCTGTAAAGTCCAAAACTAAACTTTAGGATTTTACAGATGAAACAACGGTAAGAATTGAAAGTAATGAAAATAAAAGTTAATATCAATAGTAAGAGTTGGTTATATCAATTATAATTATTAAATTTGCAACGGCAAAATCAAAGTATAACTAATCATATATGATATGTTCGACGAGATATGCTCCATATATTCTGATGCGCTCGACAATGTTGGTCGATATGTTGACCGTGAGACGGGCGAGTGCATCCAGCAGATGACCATCCGTGAGTTCTGTCTTACGGATAGGTGGAAGCCCTATGTGCAGCACCTTCGCGCCATGCGCCAGGAGTATGGCAGTAAGGCAAAGAAGATGCAGGAGTACATCGACACCAAGAAGCAGCTGCCTGGGGCTACGTTGAGTGGCTTGTTCAGCATCTACGACGATGAGTGCGTGCGCAGGGATGGGTCGAAGTTTATGGCTCCAGTATCACGCCGGGAAACTCACTTGAAGCAACACACAGGCTGGCTCGCCATTGACATCGACCTCGCAGACAATATGCAGATGAGCAATTTTGAGAACGTGCGCATGATCTGCCGTTTTCGCCCGGAGATAGCCTTGCTGATGCGGTCGTGCTCAGGTAGCGGATATTTCGGGCTGGTGCGCTTGGCTTATCCAGATAGGCATAAGGACCAGTTCAAGGCCTTGATGAAGGATTATGCTGCTTGCGGCATTGCGCTCGATGGGTCGTGCAGCAATATCGGTCGTGTACGCTTTGCGTCATGGGACGACCCCGAACATATATATATCAATGAGAAGGCGACTGCCTATACGGGACTAAACGACCAAGTGGTAATGCCTCTGCCTTTGTCTCGTTTACATCATTCATCTTATGCGGAAACTCGCCATGAATCTTCAGCGAAGAACGGTGTTGTCATTGGCGATTGGCACAACGATACTCCTGAAATAATTTACCGTAAGGTGAAACGGCTTGTCGAGAAGGTGGAGCAACAGCATGTAGATTTGATGTCGGGAACCGAAGGTGGATATATAGAGTGGGTGTATTGCGGGATGTCTCTCTATCACCTGGTAGGGCAGGATGGTTACGACTTCTGGAAGCGTGTATCACGATTCCGTCCGGCAGATTCTACTTGCGGGCATCACGAGAGCGACTTCGCTAAGAGGTGGCCCTCGTTTGCTCAATACTCCAATACAATAAATTTCTTCTTCAAGCAGTGTAAGGATAAAAACATCACATTGACGAGGGATGATTTGTTGGAGATATACGGATGAAGAGCCTAAAGTTTCAATAAACACTTTTTTACAAGTGTTAAACCGAAAACTTAAAAAATGGCAAAAACGACCCGATTTTCGCAAAAAGCGAAGCCTATGCGTCCTTACTTCGTCCTTACCGGTTGCTCTATGATTCTATACTGATTAGCCAAATGTTAAAATTCAAACAAAAACGAGATATGAAACGCCCCGATTTTTGGAAAAATGACGTCTATACGTCTTTTACGGATGTCTTACGGTGGTCTTACGGTGGTCTTACGATTCTATACTGATTACTCAAATGTTAAAATTCAAATAAAAACGAGATATGAAACTAATAACAATTACCGGTCCGAGTGGTGCAGGCAAGGACACTGTAGCTCGGATGCTGTCTGAAATGGGCGGCTATCAAGTATTGTGTTCTTATACCACACGTCCTAAGCGTGAGGGTGAGATTGATGGTGTGGAGCATCATTTTGTGGAGACATGCAATGTGCCACGCGAAAAGATGCTGGCATACACGCAGTATGGCGGCTATGAGTATTGGGTCAATATCGACCAGGTGAAGAACAAGTCTATTTATGTCATTGACGAAGATGGACTGAAAGTCCTGTGTAAAAGGTTTCCCGACATCGAGCTATTCAAGATATGTGTGGCGGCAAGAGAAAGTACACGACTATATAGAGGAGTGTCTCAGGAGCGCATGGACCGCGACAAGCAGCGTAAACTAATGCCATTGTCATTTTACGACGCAGTAATCTTCAACAATGATTCGCTAAGTGAGTTGCGTGACGAGGTGCAGCGAGTGAGATACATGATTGTGTAAGAATCGATGTGATGAAAAATGTATTATCTATTGAATAATAAGCTAAAATTCATAAGTGATGAAATTTACCGAACCACAAGTAGAATGGTGGCAGCAGACCTCTCTTGCTCAACATATAGCAAGAGTTGGAAGAATCTGCTACAAGGCAAAAGGAAAGCAGCCCGAAGAGGGTTTGACCGAAGAGGAAGTGGAAGCCTTCATCCAGAAACGAGACGAGGAACGCTGTAAAGGTTTCTGGGAAAGCGGACACCGCTCGATGTACCGACATGGCACATGCTATTTCTTTTTACCCAACGAAAAAGGATTTCCCAACTACATCTGGGCATATCTGAATGCTTCGCCTTACATCGACTATGCAACCAAGAACCATAAGGTATGGATCAGCACAAACATGCAGTTTTTGTTGGAGCACAAAAACATGATGGACGCGCTTAATCCGTATAATGTGAGCGAAGAAGAGTTTATCGAGAAGGCACAGAAGAATGAGTGCGAGGAAGCGTTTACTCTTATCCGCATGACGATGGTAGTGACCACACAGATAAGTACATCACGTGAGCTCAACCGCACATCCCCAAACAGCATAGCCGAGCAGAGCACACGCTATTGTAACTTAGAGAAGAAGGGCGGCGTGCAGATAGCGCGTCCGCATTGGCACGTAGAAGGTAGTCTTTGGCAGCGTATGGTCTATGGATTTGTATGCCGGGTATGCGAGTGGGGATATAATAGGCTGTTGAAGTCTGGCTTGAAGCCACAGGATGCACGAGGTGTACTGCCTATTGACACCTATACCGTAGTGGCATACACCTATACACTTGCCGAATGGAGCCATATTCTTGACCTTCGCTATCATAGCACTACAGGCACACCGCATCCCAATGCCAAGATTATCGGCGAGAAGATACGCAATATTATCATCGAGCGTATGAGTAAGTATTGTGCGGAGTTTGACATTTAACTATTAATTAACAATGAAGATACTATTTAAGAAACTTGATGAAAAGGCTCAAATGCCAGTAAAGGCAGTTGGCCATGAAGCCGACTTTTGTTACGACTGTGTTGCTGTAAGTGAAACTGAAGTAGCTCCAAACGTATGGAAATATGGGCTGGGCTTTGCCTTGCAGCCATTGAATGATTTTGACGGCAGCAACATACGCGGTTTTAATATCCGTTCTCGGTCTTCGGTGTGGAAGACAGGAATGGTGCTTTCCAATTCCCAAGGCACGATTGACGAAATTTATACAGGAGAGATTTCTGCTGTATATTATCACGTCATGCCCAACATGCCACGCTATAAGGTTGGAGACAAAGTTTGCCAGCTTTGCTTGGAACGTACTGAGTCGTTAGAGTTTGTTGAAGTGACTGACTTACGCAAAACATCACGCGGAGAACACGGATATGGCTCTACCGGAAAATAATCAATAATCGACCTTATGATAAATAGACAAATTTATGGCTAAATCGAAACCTACCCCGATAAGTGAGCAAGCTGTGCGCAACCAGCCTACTGTTTACACTTTCAATTTCAAGGATGTGCCTGTAAGCAAGTATGCCGAAACGCTCGATGTGCTCTTTCATAATCCCGACTATAACGAGACTGTGGAGAAGCGCAACCGACTCGTCAAGTCGGCAGACCGCTTGCGTCCCGGCACAAGTGAGATGGCTAATATTGTGCGAACCATCCAGCAGCATGATCGCAAACTGGCTGACATCATGTATGCCTCCATCGTGCAGACCAATCTACATTCAGAGGTGAGCAATGATTTCCTTTCGTTTGACACCCTGCTGAAGTATTATGTTGACTACAGGAAGGATGGCATGCGTGAGTGTGTTAGCCGCATGGCAGCTAATCTGGATAAGGTTACATTCCTTGCCGATATGCTTGAGAGCGTTGTTACCGACGTAAAGGCTGACATGCGACATGTGTTTGAAGATGTTGTTGAGTTTCATCAGTTTGACGCTGTTAGTCACGTGCTTACACAACTACGCGGATTCTTTAATACTGCCCGAAGTAAAGATGTCGATTCACCTGAAGCCAAGCTCTACTTCGACTATTCCGATTCTATCAACGATTATCTTGAGAAGCGACTGAAGACATACACTGACAAGTATCGTAAGCTGCATCCTGCAGCACCAGTTTACACCGAAGACGACCTCGTAGAAGGTATCAACCAGTTCTTTGGTCGTAATGATAAGTTCGATATGAGTCTTATCGCACACACCGAGTCGGGAGGTTGCTATATTGACTTCAAAGCTCTCAGCCTCCGTCTGAATGATAGTGACATTGAGAAGCTAAGAAATGTGACCGAAAAGATGAAATCCAACAAAACGACCGATGTTGAATTGCGATACAGTTTCAATGCCACTGATTTAATCATGCGGCATTATAAACGGCCAAAACCCAACATCAACAATCAGCAATCAGCAATCAATAATCAATAATCCATGCCCAATATCTATCTTCGCCTACCTACCAGCAGATGCCAGTTCTTCCGGCACCGTGACCCGAAGCATACGCTTGCCAAGGATGATCCGTTGGTATTCAGTCCCTACTCGCCTGAGTACTTCGTTATACGCAGTTCGTTGACCAATGCCGGCGCATTGTCGCAAGAGGTCAACACTCAGTGCTTTTCGCATCAGCAGTGGCGCAATATGATGAATGGCAGGCATCCGCTTGGTGGTAGCGTGCTGGTAAAACGCGACACCTCCGAATACCTTTCGTATGACGAGGTGCTGCACCTCAACGGAAGCAAAGAATACATCAAGAGCGATAATGAGGACTACCTGTGCATCAAGCTGCCAAGTGAGATTGAAGTTGTAGATACCGTCAAGGTTGTCACGCCTACATGGAATCTCGACCGTAGCGGTGTCTCTAAGCTGCTGGAACTATTGAACAACGACTTTAAGCGTAGCGTGGTGGAGTGGTTTCTGGCTACATTCGACTACTGTACCGCAAACGGTAAGATAATAGCACGTAGCAAGGCCGCAATGCTTGAGCGTTATCTTATGCGTTACGGCATAGACGCTTCACCCGAAGAGAAGGACAATATGCGCCGGGTGGTGGAGCGTTGGATTAAATCAGAACATAACTTCTTTAAGGCATATTCGTGCCTGGATATGCAGTATGAGGATATGTCGGAAGCAGAACATCATATTGACAAAATATGTTGGTTGCCATAAAAATAAGTGTATAAAATAGTTAATCTAAATTA
>ULYV01018090.1_pt1 | contig 32663 bp, 36 predicted proteins | sample 1962461 | NCBI WGS metagenome assembly ULYV01 (sample SAMEA4835871, study PRJEB28245) | human gut metagenome | biome: gut microbiome; material: fecal sample | place: Denmark | collected 2008 | reverse complement strand
TATCCGCACCCAAAAAGTTGCATTTATAAGTTGAACTCAAGTACAATCTTTTGTAGTCCTTTGAATTATATTGTACATTCGTCATTGAAGGCACCGTCACCATAAAATCCTTGACATCGCACAATCTTAAATGAGCAATTTCATATTTTTCGTCCAACAAACAACGATTAATAAAACGGACATATTCGGCTATTTTAGACATGTCGGAAACAGTCAATACTGTATCAATTTGCTTTCTTGCAAGTGAAACCGCATCTTTTGTCTGCTCAACGACACTTTTTGTCTTTATGATTTGGCACAAAGTGATGAGCAGCGCCACAAGAGATACTGAACTCCCAACAACTGAGATATCATCGTAAATCGTTGCCCCAAAACCACGGACAAACAGGAAATATGCCGCTATCCATAACAAGGTAAGGACAATGCAGGTAATCATAATATGCGTCAAAGCATTACTGCCTGATGAGGTTTTCACGCTCAATCGTTTCATAGATGTCATACCCTGAAATTCTCCAACACATCCAGCGGCTCCCACCCAAGTTCCTTGCGCGCTTTCTCATTGCTGAAGGTAAGGCTTTTGGTCATCTTTTCAAGTTTGTAACTATTGATTGGAGCCTTATTGCCCAGAAGGTCACCGACTTTGGCCATGCACCAAGCCATCCAATAAGGGATTGAAAGCGGTTTGCGTTTGCCCAACTGCCTCGCGACTGAAAGGGACAATTCTCCGAATGACGGCTGCCGAGTATCGCAGACATTATAGACGCCACCCTTCTCCTCCAACTTAGGTAATATATTGGCAATGTCCTCCGCCATCAAAATGCTCTTGACGACCTTACCTCCGGCAATATTCATATAGAAGCCTTTACGGATGCCATTGACCATCGCACCGAGATTGCCGGGAGCACCTTTCCCCGCAAGAAGCGATGGACGAAGAATTCCAAGAACCACATTATGTTCCTTGCACCATTGCGTCAGATACCCCTCCGCCAATATCTTGCTCTTCGCATACGGTATTTCACCATCAAGAGGATGCTCCTCGGTGATCAATTCTCCAAAGTCGCATCCATACACAGCGACAGTGCTAATGAATATCAAAGCCTTCGGCACCCCAACTTTTTCAAGCGCCGAACATAAATTAACAGTTCCTTGATAGTTCACCTCAAAGAACGCCTGCTTCTCCGCCTCGGTCTTCGGCACGACATGAGCCTTTCCACAAGCATGAAGAACAACATCATAATGCTCCGGAAGTTCAGGAACTTCATTCGCCAAATTCGCCTTTACATCATCGACAGTGGCGATACCACAAGTTGTCACAACATACGACTTGTCCAGCACAGGCCGAGCATTCCTGCCCAAAAAGCCCGTGCCACCGGTAAACAGCAACTTTTCCATTATATTATTTTCAAGAATTTATCCAAAATTGTTTTCTCTGAATATTTCGTCTCCGCCAACACACGAGCCCTTCTCCCCATTTCCTCCAAATGATTTCTATTCCACTCATCAGGCCACCCGCAATAGCCAATATTATTCTCCCGAACCAACAAATCAATTTCACTGTCTTCAGGGCCAAAGAATAGAATAGGTCTGCCTGATGCAAGAATATTATACGTCTTGCTCGGCACACCCAAGCCATACATTCCTTCCTGAAGCGTCACAACCGCCATATCGCATGCCGCCAAGACTTCATTTTGTTGGGACCGGAAGTAAGGCCCGTGAAAGAACACATTATCGTGTCTCTTTTCCTTGAGTCTTTCCTCCATTGCTCCCGTTCCATATAAATGAAATTCAATGTCATCAGGCAAATTATCAATCACTTTCTCCAGTCCCTGAACGCGTCCAATGTTACCAGCATACTCCAAAACAATCTTTCCTTCCGGAAAAGGTTTTGGCCGTATGTTAATAATGTCCGCCCAATTCTCTATGACAACAATTTTTGTGTTCTGATTATACCGAGCCACTTTGCGGGTCAACACGTCTTTCATATCCCTCCCCAAAGCGATTAATTGATCCGCCTTGCTATACGCCTTATCAAAAAACCGCTTAAACATCCCATATAAAGGCAGTTTCAGACCTGCCGGACAGGTATTCTCCGGGAACACATCATGAACAAGAATATTCAGTTCAAATCCAATTCTCCTTTTCAGCCATGCCATCAACGGAACCATCGGAGCCGGATTTGTCACCATCAAGACTTTGTCTCCTTTACGCACATATTCCCTCACCAACGACATCATCCTTTTGCTCATAAGCAAGAAAGAAAGTGCTTTCCCGAAAGTCGTGTTTTTATCCAATCCAACCCCTTCGGCACGATGCACCTCAATGCCCTCGTGAAGTTCGAACCTGTGCTCAGCGTCTATCTTTTTCCGCTTATCATAAACCTCTGGGCCACATATCACGCCGACGGCGTACTTCCGAGCCATAGCATTGGCGATTTCCCCCATAATATAACTTGTAGATGTCTCGTCAGGGGGAAAGAGCTCTGTTATTATCCAAAGTTTCTTGGGATTCATTTCAAGACTTATTATCTATGCGTTTTTACGATGGTACTACTATGCTTGCGATTTCTTTACAAATATCATCACCCTCATTTTCACCTTCATTATCAGAATATGATTTCAGGATAATATCGCGAATACATTGCCTATCAATGTATTCTCCTCTTTCAGAAAGTATATTCATGGCAAACAAGCACCTGTAATACAGAATACGAATTTGACGTGGCGTTAGAATAGGACATTCAACGGTGACTTCATCCATTATAAGTTCAATCAGTCGCTTAATATCCAAATTAGCAGTAGGTTTGTCTGATGTGACGGAGTTTGATCGCTCATCTGTTGATAATATGTCTTTTGATTGTACTGTAATAGTAGCCCCACTGATTTCTATACTATCCACTCCTGATAATTCTTGCAAGAATTCAATATAATCGAGTTCTTTCAACTTTGGAAGTGAGATTGAGGAAACAAACAATTTATCAATCTGATCTCTTACTACATGTGCAAGGTTCAATCCACTTTTACCGATTGCCAATTTATATTTTTGCACCAAAGCACTTTTTAATATGTTAACATCGATGCTGCACACCACAACCAAGCGTTCTCCAATCTTTGGATTTTCAAGAATCGTCCTTAACGATTCTATAACAGAAATAATTCTATAATAATCACATCTATCTATGTCATCAACATACAGCATAACTTTCTTTTTCTTAGGACATGAAATTTTGAATTTAAGCAAAGCCTCAAGTTCTTTCTCAATCTCAGATTGAGTGCCTAATTCCTTATCAAAGGATTTACCCGAGAATACCTTACGTCCAAAATCTTGCACAGAATCCACATTATCATAAATTGTCTTTAAGATGAATCCAGATACTGATAATAGGCCTATCACCAACTCTGAATAAGAAGGAAGTTTTTCTCTAAATAGCCATGTAATAACAAAAGGACATACAAAAATGAATAAACTCCATAGAAGTTTCCATAAATTCTGCCAGACATTGAAGGCCACATGGCCACCCCAACATAATAGTTCTTTCTTTATAGTTTCATACAAGTATGCCCAAATAGCAGGTGTCTCTTGATATTTCCAAGCATTAAATGATACAACAAAATATTTTAAAGCATCCTTACGGTTATCCAATATTTCTTTCACACGTGAGAAGAAGTACGTTTTGCCCCTTCCCCATGGAGCGAATATCCCCATCATAGAAACATTTACAGAACTTGACTGGCTGATTGAATCAACTAACCTTACAAAACAAGTCGCCAAAGTACCTACTCCAAAACATGGATTAACATCCGCATCTTTCTGAATATCAGAATTAGCCGTAGGTTTGAATAATTCTCGACTGTACGTTGAAGAAGTCTCCTTTTTTTCATCAATATTTTCCTTAGAACTCAAAAGGGCATCGTCATCTCCAAAATCTATTTCAAATTTGGCCCCAGATTTTATTGATTTATCAGTATCTGACAAACTGTCAACTAACTTTTCTTGCTTAGATAAAAGATATTCTTCCACATATTCAGTTCCTTTTGCCGATACCCCTCACTATCGGTCTCACATACGGCTTGCTGATGCTTACTATCCTGTTCGGAATACTCTCTCGGCAGTCCTTGCTCTGGAAGTGGTTCTTCTGCTGGCGGTACATCTTCGTGATGATTTCCAAATCTCCTTTCTCCCTGGCTGTCAGCAGACTCTGCGCGTTCTCATAGGCACGTTCCGTCTTGCGGATCTCTTTCAATATCTTGCCCAATAGTTCCAGAAGCCTGCGAGTCATCTTCCTTGTCTGGCTCTTGCTATGCTTGCGTTGCTTCCTGAATGCCAAGTTCGCCTTCTGAACGTCAATGAACTTTGTTCTCGGACGATGGATCCTCAACCTCTTGCTCAACTCGCACATCGTCTCGTAACTCTTCTCTATCGCTTCCCACAACAGCTTCGGGTCCGTCGGATACCTCATCTCGCTCTCATAGCAGGTCGCATCCGTGTACATCGTATCCAGGTTCTGCATGTATGGCTTCCACTGTTCCGCCAGAATGTCCTGCAACTGTTGTATCTTCAGTTTTCCGGCAAGTTCCAGCATTATGTCATCCAGCAGTTTGTAGTTTGTCAGTGGACGAGCCGGATCAATTATCACGTCGCAAAACAGCTGGTAGTGGATGTTGCCGTTCAACTGTTCCATCAGTTTCGGGCAACTCAGACCCGTGTACATCTTCAGGAACATCAATGCCACTTTCCCCTCAGGTGTGAAGTATGACCTGCGTCCCAGTTTCGGCCTCAGGCTCTTACTGACGAGTCCGAAGTTCTCTGCCATCGCATGGAGCGGAAGCAGCTTCTTCATCCTGCCCAATTCACTCTTTTCAAACGTTGACCTATAGAGGTCATAAAAATCGAACTCCGAGAATCCGATATTGGGTGCTAATTCAGCATAATTTCTTACCTATTTGACATGCAGATTAATTTTTGCGATTCCTCCAAATTCAGCTTTGCACGGCCTGTTGGAGGAATTTTTCTTTATATATCAAAGATACAAAATATTTAACACATTAGCAATCAATTCGTTAGGCAAAGATTAACATTTCCCGACAGTCCCTAATTATGGATTTGGACGTAAAGCTTGGAAAACTTGTCCTCTAAGGGATCCGATATTAAATAGAATTTCAGCGTCCACAGTATCACAGTCTTTTTTTATCTGTGCTTGAGGGCAGGTAATTTTCTTTGATACACAATAATCCTCCTTGTTGTCAGTCATAAAGAACTACCTTACACCTGCGAGTTGTGAAACCAAAGACCTGAAAGTACACCATATATATGCATCCTTATACTGGTATAGATGGCGATATCTTAAGAAGTACTCTATAGAAGGGATAGGGGACATTCCTGACCTCCTCTATTGATTTACAACTTGCAGTAGTCTATTGTTTTATTCAGGCTTACCTAAAAGACTAATATAACAAGGCATTCTTGAATCTTCAAAAATGTAAACTCCTTTTTTAATATTTCGCAACAAGGAATCTTGTTTTCCGATATTCTTTTGCATCTGACTGTTGATGGTAACGTTAGCTATATCTTTATTAAATATATCTTTATACTTTGCTATCCATTCCTTCATAGTGAACTCTCTACTGTCACCGAGTAATGCTGCAACATATAATAACTCACGTTTCAATAAATTATCATTATACCCAACAGCAGTTTTGTACTTTTCCTTTAAAGAATGGTCTGCTTGCTCCATCGCATTAAGAAGACCGTTATTGTAATCGGCCATGGTAACAACATTTCGTCCATCTATTACAGCAAGCTTCGATGCATGAAGCGAAATTAGATGCGTAAAATATGGAAAACCGAGACTTCCGTTAACGATTCTATCTTTTACCTCTTGTTCAAATTTTACCCCCGTGCGTTGCTCGCCTTTCTCAATGATTGACATTAATTCTTCATTTGACATTCTATGAAGCTGTACCTGAGTCAGGCATCTGTCAACAGACTTATGTCCTTCAAATATCTCATCAATAGAATTAGATATGCCTACAACAAAAACGTGCAAATCCGATGATCTATCACTCAGATATTTCATCAGTTCTGCAAATTTGTGTTTTTCTTTTACATTAGAGTTAGGTATAGTGTCAAATTCGTCGAGGAATAGTATCCCCGCTTGATTTAACAACTGTGCCCCTACCCAAGTAGCATTATCCATCTGTGAACAGCAATGATACTCTTTACTATGTTCTTTACCAGCCGACAAATATGGGATTGATATGCTTGCATTAGAGGATTTGCTATCATGTGTTGTGATAGAAATGCCATATTCTGCAAATACTTTTTCCATAACTGTCATAAACGAATCATCTGTTGAGCACCCAACCCTTTTGAATGGAGCACCTACATATTTGCTACATGCAAACAGCGCAAGTGACGTTTTCCCTACGCCTCTATCTCCGTAAAGAATGACATGTCCACCTTTTGGGTATAACCCCTCCAAAATTTGACAAGCCTCTCGATTACGCCCGCAAAATAGAACAGGATCAATAGGATGAGTTGGAGTAAACACATCCTCTATTCCAGACTTGGCTATTCGCCTTCTATCTTCAAGATAAGTATCCATTTTTCAAAAATAAGTATTAAATCCAAATATATAATTCTTTGCTTTTGTAAGAGTTCGAAAATTAGGTCACGTTTATTTGACTTCATCCAACTTTACCAGAATCTATTTGGATAACGCATCAAACATCACCCTTGCAAACTCTTGGTTGCATAGTTCGAGAGTATCTTGGCACAAGTGGTATTCATAACTTTTACGGAACCACTCTGCTTTGATATTGAGATTCTTCTCTTGCGTATAAACCTCATTGATACTATCTCCTCTTGTTCGACAAGCGGTGATGATGATGTCAGCATTCTTAGATGCAGCATAGGCAAAGTTTTCTTTTACTATATCACCATTATCCCCTCCTGGACATAAGCATACTACTTGCTCATTGAATAGGAATGTCTCGCGTTTTTCGCCAGAATATGGTGGGTTGGATGATATACTCTTGCCATTCTTTCGAATGAGTTCACGCAATATGTTCATCGTTCTGGACTTGCCACATTGAGCGTGTCCGTATAAGGCTATTATTCTTTTCATGTTTGATAATTTTTTGTTCTGCCTGATGGTATCACTCGACCACCTGTGCAGGCAGATATCCGTTTATTTTTTGTACCTCTCGAAAAACTCTTCCAACTGTTCGCGAGAATAGCGTTCATTCTCAGGATACAGTTTTGCCTCATGCTCAAGGATTTGGTCGATAGTCCAATAGAACTTGATGACCTTGGCAGGCACTCCACCACAGACGCAATAAGGAGGCATCGACTTCGATACGACAGCTCCTGCCGCTACAGTTGTTCCTCTGCCGATAGTAACGCCTGATAATAAAGTGACATTCATTCCTATCCAAACGTCCTCTTCAACAATAACATCGTGATCGAGCCCTTTGGGCTTAAGTTCTTCTGTTATTGATCTATAAAAATGTCCAATAATCCTAGCATGATTACCCGTACTAACTTTCAATCCATATGCGGAACCCGAATTCCGCTTCATAATAAACTTGGCATTAGTTGTTAAGATAGTAGCATGATTCAAGCCGTTATTACCATATAGAAATATATTCTTGGGATTTGATAAACAAAGAGGGGGAATTAGGGTTACATCACTTCCAACATATCCAAATTTACGTTTAGAGATTCCCAAATACTCTTGATAAAAGGTCAACAACCCTCTTAATGTAGGGTTTGAAGACAATCGCTTTAATACACTCATATTGTTAATGATCTTTTTCACTACCATACACAATATGAGCGTAGGTAGCTACTATGGGTTATACTTTTTGAATAATTCTTCTAATTGTTCTCTTGTATATCTATCCTTTTCAGGATACAACTTCGCCTCGTGCTCCAAAATCTGGTCGATAGTCCAATAGAACTTGATGAACTTGGCAGGTACTCCACCACAGACGCAATAAGGAGGCATCGACTTCGATACTACGGCTCCTGCCGCTACAGTTGTTCCTCTGCCGATAGTTACGCCCGACAAAAGTGTCACATTGCATCCAATCCATACGTCTTCTTCTACAACAACATCATGGTCAAAACCACTTGGTTTGTTTGTTTCGTCAAATTCGCTAACAAACATTCCGACCTGACGCGCGTGATTGCCAGTGTGAACAGTAAGTCCTTCTGCTATAATAGAATGTTCCTTTATGATAAATCTCGCATTTAAACCAGAGATGAAGCAACGTTCAATTCCGCAATCAGAATATATAAAGACATTCTTGGGATTTAGTACCCTGATGGGGGGGGGTAAATCTTGTATTATTTGCCAGATAACCAAACTTCAAACGACTGCACCCAAAAGTCGATGACCACAAGAAATGCAATCCTCGTACAAAACGGTTATTCTTGATTTTATTGTTAATACTCATATTTTAAAATGTTTTAATCACTTTAGCTGGTACTCCACCAATTACAGAATTGGCTGGCATATCCCTAACAACAACAGCATTGGCAGCTACAAAGCAGTTATCGCCAATCGTTACCTTTCCAAGGACTTTTGCCCCCGGGCCAAAACCGACATTGTTTCCAATTGTTGGTTTCTCCTCTTCGGAATGATTGGTGTTGCCCATCAGCACGCCTGTTTGCAACTTGCAATAGTTCCCCACCTTTTTAGCATTTACAAGGCAGCCACCACAACCAGCAATATGCAGGATTGATAAACCATAGCCACAAACATTCTCGGGGATACGTATGTTGTATTTAAAGCCTAAACGATGTAGGCGTACCTTATAATACCTGTAAAGCATCTTATGAATAATACCCCCCCCACCATTGTTACAATGGTATTCACAATGACGCAATACCTTCAAATACTTATATACGTGAGCAGCTTCACTGCCGATGAATAGACGAACCCAATACTTCAGCAATGAGCACCCTTCCATTCGGTTCGCTTTAGCATCTTCCTGAAGGTAGAACTTCAAGTCTTTCCGTGTTTTTATCATATCAGCTCTTTATAGAGGGTTCTATATAAGTCGTAAACAACTTCTTTGCGGTAACAAGTATATACCTTCTCATATGCCTTCTTGCACATCTCATCAGCTTCATCCTTATGGGACTGCAACCATTCGATGGCTTCCACAATAGCATCCGCGGATTTTGGGGCAACAAGCATACCGCAAGGCTTTCCTTCTAAGTCGGTAAGCATATCCTTGACTGCTGCTCGTGGGCAAGAAATAACCATCTTCGACAGGCTCATCGCTTCAATAATCGAGATAGGGAATGCCTCCCAAGGATAATAAGTAGGCAAAGCAACAACATCCACATCGTGCATAAATTTTACCGCCTCGGGATTTGGCAGTTTACCATGGATAAAGATAGACTTGTTAAGTTTATCTCCAGCCAAGTCTTTAATCTTAGTAACTACCTCGTCAGCACCAGGGCCAATAACATCTAATCTAACCTCAGTCCGGGTACATGCTTCCACCAACTCGTACAAGCCTTTTGTTGGGATAAGATTGCCTATAAATGCTACACGCTTATATTCCTTTCGAGTGGGGTTCATAGGTTCATTAACCTCAATGGAGTTAGGGGTAAGATGCACTTTGTCAGCAAGCATTGGGATACCTTTCAGCGTATTGTAGGAACGAGAGTCAAGCACCCATATTTGATCAAAGAGCGACATAGCCTTACGCAAGAGAATGCCTACAAGACCCTTTGACTGATAATCCTCCGTTATGCAACCATATCGGCAATGCATAATAGACTTGATGCCGTACTTTTTGCAGAGTTTAGCAACCCGTATATCACGATATGACCCGAGACTTCCTGAAGTGGTAGTATGAAGTATGTCAATCTTATGCTCCTTCATTGTCTGCTCAACTTCCTTAAGTATTCTACTTAAAGCCGTAAAGCCAGAGAGTGATCTTTCTATCACACCCTCTTTTCCTGTTCTGGGCTTAGGAGAGCTACTAACAGGAAAAATTGTGTACTCATCATCAGGAAATGTAGCAAGAAACTTCTTTGTCCATGATGCAATTCCACCATTGCCTGTGAGGGGAAATAAACCGAGTATGTTTACCATATTTAAGACTTATAAATTTCCAAGTAACCTCTTACACTATTCTCTATTGAATATTTTGCGAATGTACGTTTTGCCATGTCTCTCATTTGCTTTCGTTGTTCGGTTGTTAGTTCACAGAAAGATTTCAGCATTTTATAGTATGATTCGACCTCTAAATCTTCGGAAAGCATGCCGTTAACACCATTTTCTATCATATTGACAATACCGCCAACTGGAGTACAAAGCGAAGGACACCCTACTGAGAACGCTTCAATGATTGTCATCGGCATACCTTCCATTTTTGAGGACAAGCACATTGCATCTGCTTGAGATAGATATTCTCGCACATTCGGCACAACACCCAAATATTCAAATTGTTGAGGCTTGATAGAGATTAACGAATCAAATAAAGTCTTATAAGATGCATTACTTCCCAACCAAATCATTTTAGAATTCGAATATTCCATAACCAATTTAGTAAAAGCCTTTATTAATAACTCCTGATTTTTTACAGGCTGGCAACTTGCTGGATGGATAAAAAGAATTTGATCTTCATTGTCTCTCAATGGAGCTATACCATTACCTGCATAGTTCGATACACCATTATATACAATTGGTGCATCCATATTATAATAATCATCAAATGAAGCTTTAGATTCTTCGGAAATGGTTACTGGAGTACAAAGCCCATGCTTAAACATAAGAAAACGATTCCATTTGTTTATACTTTTTCCAGCTTCTCTCCTTGCTTCAGAATGAATTGTTGCTACAAATTTGACTTTTCTAAGAAAAATTGTTGATAGCAATAAATATGGAATAGCACCTACATGAGCATGAACAACATCGTACTGCCCTTCTTTAATAAAGCGATACAACCTTGAATAACAACGTAGATCCAAACCTAATTTCTTGTGAAGAGTGTATAATTTTACCTGAGGATTCAGTTGCTTTACCAAGTCATTATTTTCTTCAACATCAAAAAGAGTCACAATATCACACTTGTAACCTTGTCGAATCAATTCATTTGTCAATTCAACAGCACAATGCTCAGCTCCTCCTGAGGTGAGCGTTGCTAATACTTGTAGTATTCTCATTATTTAATCGCTCTTATAAGTTTATATATTAAGGGGAAGTCATATTTCTTGATATCAATAACAAATGTCTGTCCCAAGGTGTTAAAAGTATGAATACCGGCATGTTTGTATGATGTAGGAGATAATCTGCATAACTCTTCATGTCCATCATACATTATTACAGCTTTCCCGTAGTCTCCGAAACAATCTTGTGCTGGCCGTATGGTTTGTCCATTAGCAAGTGTCAAGAACATACCAGCCATTCGAGCAGTATTTTTGTCGAATGAATCTTCTCCTATATGATTATAAGGTCCGAATAGACTATTAGATACATATTCATGAATCGTACACCCATTTGTGTCTGGGACACGAGTCGCATACATACGATAGTTATCACCGTCTTTAAGAATTATAGCATCTGCAATCGGTTCATTAACCATCAGTTTCGGTTCTACAAGTTTATCAGCTACCTTGTCATACCGATAAATGTAGCTCCCCCCGAAGCGGAGTTCTCCGGATGAACATATATTTCCCCATCAACATTATAGATAACCTGGAAAGATAAATGAGTGGGTAAATCAAGTATTATGCTGCACTCTTTAATCTCATTATCTTTCTTGTTCACCATAAGCCGAGCTATCCGACCTCTTCCAACGGAATAATCAAACTCCTCAACAAGAAATTGAATGTTTTCGTCATCTTCCTCAAGAATAAAGGGGTCTGCAAACCACTTGTTTTTATATGGATTACTCACTATATGGAGTTATATTCCTTTGAGCCCTTCAGTGACGATTCTTTCAGAATAAATTCCGTATGCTATATCCCATGTGTAATGGGCAAGTTTTTGTTTTATGCTATTCATTTATAATGTACCTTTTTAAAAGCCAATTTTACATAGTTAGATAATTGTTGTAATAATCCGTGGTAGAATGGCTTTGTATCTCTCTTGTCATATTCCATAAAGCAGTCGGTTCGAAGAACGTCTTTTATCCACTGGAAAAGGGAAATCTTATGTTTGATGACATTTACGAAATCATCAAATTCAGGCATGACAAGGATCTCTCGAACTCTATTGGAAACTTCTTGTATCCATTCTTCTGATTTTATACAATGACAATACCATATATATGGAAGGTTAACACCCGAGGCGGTAACACAAATGGCATTTCCGTCATTTCTCATATTTATTTCCATGAAAAAATCTTTTCAATCTTTCCCTCTAAGGAATTCCATACTGAACAATCCTGAATATCCTATAGTACGGATGAATTCTTCACATTCTTGATATCCATCAAACCTAAACTTATCGAACCCTACATATTTAAGGAATCCAGTATTTGTATTCTCTGGTTGCCTCAAAATTATTGATGCACCTGGAATTATTACTTTTTCTCCACCATTCAAGGAGCATCCAATAAGTTGAAATTCTAATTCCTTTTCGATAAACTCTTGAATCTGAAGATTGCTACAATGAACAGATGAAAGGTATCTATCCAATTCTTCCTTAGTGCTTACAATAGCAATATCCTTTTTACTTCCCTCGATACTCTTCAATGGTTTAAAAATATACTTTTTATTATTGCAAAATGATACTTCTTTGAGCAATATATTTTTAGGAGTTTGAATACCACAATCATTAGCAATCTTTGACATGGTCACTTTATTCATGACCTGAACAATATTACCATTCCCTACGGGCAGATAAAAATAATCATCCAAAATAGATTTGTGGGAATCCAACTCCGCAGTGACAAAATCTGCACAAGAAATTACTACAGGTTTGCTTATAAAATCATCTTTTATTTCTAAAAGGTAAGTAACTAGATCATTGGCTGATGATAGACATTTATACTGCTTTATGTATTTACTATAACAAATATATGGTTTCCTATTGTTTGTAATCAATATAATGTATGGTTTCAGTCCTTTGTAACCTAATGATCGAATTACACCAAGAGTATTATGATGATTTCCGCCAATGACTATTATATTATATTATTTTGCTCCATTCCAATATAGGTTTATGAATTTTGCACATACATTTTTTGAATCATACTGCTCAATATTTCTTACTTTGTATTGAGCAGAATAATCTGACTTGACAAATGATTCAAAATTCTCTTTTTCCTCATCTGTAAAGGAGGTTGAAATGTTTAATATCGGTCTTTTTGATATACTATAGTCTATAAGTTTACTTGGTGTCTGTACACTTGAATTATTACTGATATTAATTAAAAAATCCATTGAACTCATCACTTTTACAAGATCATGACGCGGAATATATTTTCTAATTTCAAGTTTATCACCTAATAAATCTTTGAATTCTCCAAATACAGCTTCTGACGGCACGTAAACGATAAACTTAAAATCGTAGCCTTTTGTGGATAAATACTCCAAGAATTTTCTTGGATCACGCATGTTTGGATATACAGCTCCTGAATAGAAGAAAGTGGGTATAGCATTCTTTTTGTATTCTGCCAATTCAAAAGAACCAAAATCTACGCTCTGAGGTATGACGCTAATCTTCTTTTTTGCCTCTTCATAATAGGCATCTTTTCCATTTTCAACAGGAATGACTATACTGTCTGTCATTCTACCCCAAAACTCTTCCAGAGGTTTTTGAAAAATTTTCCATCGTTTGGCATGTGGGTTGCCCATAAAAGGGTCACCACAATCGGATGCCCAATATTTGAACTTCAGATTTTTCAAATGTCTTTTCTTATAATATGCAGCTCCCCAATGGGTTCCATATGGATGTGCTATTGTAATAAGATAATCAAAGTCACTCTCTGAGCGTAAAGCTTTAATGGTTTTAAAGAAATACTCGCAACGAGGATAGTCAATTACATTATACAGCAAACGTGTCAATATACGTTGAAAGATATTCTTTTTAAGAAATCCATCACTATCTGGATTACCAAAACGTGTTTTACCTAATGATTTGATATGTAATGTTGGGTACTCTGCTTCAAATTTAGAGTAGTCATATTTTCCAAGGATGGTATATAGCGTTACATCATGACCCAACTTGGCAAATCCTTTAGCCAATTCTGTAGTTCGAAATGAACGTGCAGATATATGGGGAAACATTGTTCCCGATATGATTACAATTTTCATATAAACAAATATCTAAAAAAAGAAATAATAGGAGGTAAGACAAAACCAAAATCCAGAACAGCAGTCACGTGTTTAAATAAATAGAATAAATTCATAAACCAAACAAAAGGAAGTAGATATATTAGTTCCTTATACTTCGAATCTCCAAATGTAACAAGGAAAGAATAAGCTACTAATGCATAGTTTACGACAAAAAAACGTCCTCCAAACGTAGGGACTATCATTCCAAAATTAGCGATTATTGCCAAAATTAGCATAAACCGAACAATCGATAGGTTCTTGGGATTTTGGACATTTTTATCATGTAAGGATATGAGTAGAATCAGGATTTCTATGAAATGCCTTGACACTGTTTTGAAAAATTGACTTACCCAATAGAATCCTGTACCCTTTCCTAAACTATCAATATACTCCTCACTAGTATAAAAGTCAAATTTTCTGCTCATAGCAAACGGAAGTTCTATCCATTGTGGAAGTTGAACATTAAAATCTGTTGCTATAATAGAGAAAACCCAACTAAAACAAAAAAGTATTAACAAAGGCTTTTTATATTTTTGCAAAAAGAGCGCAAGAAGAAGAATTATTGGAAAAACTGAATATGAAGCATGTATCATAGGTAAACAGAGAGCCAACAAAAAATATTGCGGTTTTTGATCATGAAAGATTTTAAAAACACAATATACACTTACCCATGATGCCGTCCAGAATCGAGCTCCATTGATATTATAGATATTATTCCATAGGAATAAACATGTTAGTATAATGCAAATCAAGGAGTTTGAATAATTCTCTTCTTTAACAAAATATTTCAAGCATTTTAATTGAAAAAATGCAAATACAAATGCTAAAGCTAAAAAGAAGAAATGATAATTATCTGTTATTTTCCCGACAAGATATGACATGGTTACAATGTATATATCCTGCGCGCCTTTATCAAAATCAAAGTAATCAGATATATAATTCCCGAACTCTACATCAGACATTCCTTTATTTTGTTCAAATTCCATTCTCATTGAAATGCCATCGGCACTACCTTCTATTCGTTGAGTTCCAACGCAAAAACAAAATCCAAAACACAAGCAAAAAAGAAAAAGCGCCTGTCGAGCCTGACAACTTTTCAGGTTCTTAAAAGCCTCAATTATTCCTAATACAGGAGATAAAAGGAAGAAAATTAATGCTGAATTATTCTTCATTAATGATACAAATAGAATGATTATCTGGTTGAATTACTAATAAGCCTCTAAAAATTCACACACTATCCCTTATATTCCAGCGATGCTATTGTTGAGATGAAGTGGTTCAGTAGAAAAAGAGAGAGTTTGTTTCCAAAACTATTTGTTTGCATATTCAAAGCAGATTGTTTTATTGCGAAAAATCAATGATATCCACATCCCTTTGGGGATTTGGCGTTACATGTACTTCCAAAATCAGATCACTGAAATGAGCCAATATGGTTGAAACCAGTCGTCCGTGATAAACGCCATACAACTCATTGGTCATAACGTATTTCCTGGATTGTACAATGCCGAAGACAAGCTGACCTTGTCCTTCTGTAGGCCTAAACCATGCTTTGAATCTCCATTGGTCTCTATCAATCGTATAGTCACCGTCTTTGTCCACGCTCCACGTAATGATTTCACGATTACATATCGACGCAGTTAATCTTTGATGAAGATCTTGAGGGTCATTTGTATGAATATAAATAGCCATGATTAATTCTCTTTTTTTATTGCCTGTAGTCCAGAGTTTAGTCTGATCTTCTTCACTTCCACACCTGACAGAGTTTCTATTTCGTCTTTAAGAGACATGAAAGGGTTATACAGGTTGATATAAGCCCTTCCGACTGCACCCTTGAAAAGGATCATTTCAGGTCTACGATCTTTTGGACCACTACCAAGGATGTGCTCACTGGAGATACCTGGATAGGTGTCTATATAGTAAATCTTTCGAATACCCAACTGATATGCTTTTTTTGCACAAAGCTCACAGCAACTGGCTGTAGTAAAAAGCATCCCGTCTTTTATACCCTGAGTTCCATATTTAGCCAATTGAAGAAACGCATTTTCTTCAGCATGTAAGCTCCTTGTATGCACTTGGTTTTTCATCTGATTGGTCGCACTTGTATAGATATCCTTGAAACAATAGGGCATAGGGAGACCGCCCATCTTCTTTGCTATTCTTGGCGTACGTCTATAACAATCACACAAATCCTTGGTGTAATCGGAGAATGGGTTTCTTCCCTTTTCATAATCACTGTAGGCATTTTCATCTTCTCTTTTTTCAAGATCAAAAAGATTTCTCAGCGAACATGGCGTTTGACCTTCGGCAGAGGTATTCCATCCGATGGATTGAATAGAATAACTCCCATTGGTTACGGCCGCTCCTACCTGTCTCGACAAACAGCCGGAATTTAACTTGGCCGTATAAGCCACCTGCATCACTCTCTCTATTGAAGAAGGAGGTATCAGACCTGGATGGAGTATAAGGGTGACGTAGGTCAGTATCTGATTCACAATATCCCGATTTTCTTCTACAGGTGTGCCATCATGCGTTAGAAAAATATCTGACAGTTCGATACATTTGTCTATATTGATCAGTTCAAACGATTTCTGCAATTCCTTGTCGCCCTTCTCTTTTTTGTCCAATGCGAGAATTTCCTCAGCGCGATAATTCAAGTCTGCCAATTTCTGTTTTCGGATCTTCTCTGTCGTATTCACTGACATAAGATAGAAGGCTGAATACCTCTCTCTGAAATACAGCACCTCGTAAGGGTTTCGCAAGGCATCAATGACAATATGGGTAGGATGCAATTGACCATCCTGTGAAGAATCATATTTGTCCTTAGCCCGAAACAGTTGGATGAACTGATTGATCTTTCGTGCGAGACAAGACGGAGAACGGAAATCATTCTCTTCCTTTTTCAGAATGGAATTATAGAGCCGAATGTGATTACCCCATGTCTGCAGTTCATCCGAAAGCATCTGTTTAGGAGTTCCCTTTAGTTGCTTGCGCAATAACGACCTGAAATGTTTAATCTCTGTAGTAACCAAGCGAAGGAAATCCGTTACGCTTGGATCTGACCCGTTATAGAGTTTGCCTTCAAGATATTCATTGCAAGCTGTAGCTATTTTATGCAATTCGTTATATTGTTCCTCAAGTTCCTGCAACTTTGCCTTAACGAGTTTGAACATGGCTTCGTCAGCACCAAACTTGCTGTCAGAAGCGGGAAGGTTGTCTGGATTACATATTGCTTGAACAAAGCCATCAAAATTTTCGAGAAGAGCATAAAAGAAGATGATGTCGCTTGCGCTTATCGTTGTGAAGTGATACCAGTTCTCTTTGATATAGTCATGAACGATTCTATCCTTACGGGTATTGTTGTCAATGTCCCCCTCGTTAAAGTCACGATAATTCGACTTCAAGTCCTGCACATTCTCTGTTTCAAGAACCTTCGCAACAGTCGAACAGCCGCTGCCTGTCCGTCCAGTCAATCCTATGAGAATAAAGTTCTGACGTAGTTTATATATTTGTTTTATGACTTCCATAAGCCATGACTATTTGATATTAATAATAACTTGAAAACTCACCCATAAAGACTTTACAATTCTTACAGTTTACACCTAATTAAGGTATAAACTGAAGAAGAGACTTCATTCTTGTTTCTTTGTGGATGAAGCCTCCGATTATATCTCGATAGCTAATCTTAAAAATCCAACATAGTACATAATAATCAATCAAGAAAAGCATCAAACTCAAGCACAAGGAAAGCCATTTGTTAATTTCTATGAATTTAAACAGCAAGAATGGTGGTAATGACGCAAGTACGGAAACTAGCAACAGTAAACCCATCACCTTTGGAGAAACCAAGTCTATTACTTTTCTATGTGCATAATTAGCAATAACTCGCATCAAAAGCCAAATCTTCAACAAATTACATATTTCTGAGGTGACAGCCACATAAACGGCAGAATCACAAGTTTTGCAAACTAAATACTCTGATACGACAACAACAAATGCTATGACCATATGAACATGGGCATACGCTTTAGTCTTACCAATAGCAAGGATTATTGGGTAAAAGGGTATTATAACAAATAGACCGCTCAAATTCTTGATGATAAAATATATGGCCGATTCCGAATATAAGTTTCCATACATACAGGTCATAATAGTTTCAGCAAAGAACACACTGAAAATAAGCATTGGAAAGATGAGCTTGGCAGATTTCAACAGTGCTGAATTCCAAATTTTCAATGTTTCAATACTCATTCCGTCACCTCTATCCATACCAGAGAATACAGGAAGAAGTACAGCCGATATAGAGCCCAAAATCATACCCGCAAACGGTAGTTCCATAAAACCATTGGAAAACTCTGCAAAAGTTTCATTACCAAAGTAGCGACTGATAAAGAACTGATTGGCAGAAGCAATAATCATTCCCCAAAGTGATGCATAAAGCAACGGAAGTGCAAACTTGAAAATCTCTTTATAAGTCAAATCACTTTTCCGTTGTTGGACATTTTTTACAGGCCATGACTTGAGATATAAGGCAAGGAAGAATGTAATGAGTGAAGCGACATCAAATCCAATGATAGCCTGGATATAGTTACCCGAAAACAACACTACAGGGAGTACGATACAAATAATTGTGAGTACACGGGTCGCTATCGTATAATATGCCAAATACTTGGTTTTGCGAAATGAGGCATAAATGGCATCCAGCCCCATAGTTGGTAGCAATAAAAAGGGAGTTGGGGAAAACACTACCAGTGCAGTCTTAAGATCTGGGTTATTCATCACTTTGGCAATCGGTCCTGCGAAACAAAGTAGAAATAACGTGAATACAGCTCCAAGAATGAAGAATATCTTTGTTACCTTATTGATGATATCACGAGAATATTCAGTCGCATACTTTGGTAGGAAATAAGCATATGCTTTAGGTAATCCTAATGTAAATATGGTAAGCAATGTATTATATACATACATCACTTGTTTGTAGGTCCCATAATCTCCTTTATCAAAGTATCGGCTCAAAATCATAGGACTGACAATGCCTACGATAAAAGAAAAAAAACTTCCTATTGCCACCCAAGCCGCTTGCCTGGAATTTGATGTTTGATTGCTTGTCATTATATGTCTATATATTTCTTTCGTACGGACTCAAACTTGTCTTTGGGTATGTATCCGTAATATTCTTGTTCATAATGCCATGGGATAAATTTTTCTTTATCCAAGTATTTGACAACCTTGGCAGGAACGCCGGCCAATACACAAAAACCCTCAGGAAAACTTTTGGTCACTACTGCGCCGGCTGCTACAATAGTACGAGGACCAAGTGTTACGCCTGCAGTCACAACGCTGTTCATCCCAATCCAAGAATAATCACCGATGACTATAGGAGCCTCATTATATTTTCGCTGATCATATAAATCATGATTTGCACTTAAGATACCCACATTAGGTCCCAATTGAACATAATCTCCGAATCGAATCGAACCTGCTCCTTGTAAATAACAACCTGGACGTGCAACTGTTGAGTTAATTCCTACATAGATCTTGCGAATGTTAGCAATTGTACATGTTGGATGGACTGGATAATACCCCCCCCATTGCATTTTCCTGTCAATCGAAATCTTACATATCCCCAATACGATTGATTATGAATTGGTGTACTAACCGATCTTTTATACGATAAATAAAAAGGGATGAACCTTTGTATTAAAGACTTAATCATAACATAAATAATTATTGTTCTGACTGATGGTATCGAACCATAAACCAAGTGGTCTCACCTGTGCAGTCAGAAATCCGAATTCTAAATATGATATACCCCCTCCAGCGGACAAATATTGAAACAATCAAGAATAACCTTCCCTTTCAATTTATCCCAATTCTGCTTAATATGATCGTGCTTAACCATAATAACAACCATATCAATATCCTTTAGGAATTCATCAAAGTCGTCATACTGGTTTTCAGCGATTTTGTGTCCTTCCAAGAATGGATCATAGCACTTGAGCGGACGAGCAAGATGACGCTCTTGAGCTTCGAGCATCTGGAGGGTTGGTGACTCACGATAGTCATCCACATTCTCTTTGTATGTCAGACCATAAAGACCTACACGACGGTTATCTGTAATACCGTTCTCCTGCATAATCTCATGAATACGGTTGAGTACGAAAGTCGGCTGAGAATCATTGGTCTTCATTGATTCGTCAATCACCTTGGCAAGCTGAGGGTAGTCTCCCACAAGGAACCAAGGGTCCACTGAAATGCAGTGTCCACCTACACCAGGGCCTGGCTGGAGAATGTTAACACGAGGGTGCATATTACAGATCTTGATAATCTCATATACATCCATATTGTCATGACGGCAAATGCGTGCAAGTTCGTTGGCAAATGCGATGTTAACAGCACGGAATGTGTTCTCAACAACCTTTGTCATCTCAGCGGTGCGGATATCTGTAACAACAATCTCTCCCTGACAGAAACTTGCATAGTAAGATTTAACCTTTTCACCAATCTCACGGGAATCAGCTCCAATAGTGCGGTTGTTGTGAAGGAGTTCATATACCATATTACCCGGGATGATTCTCTCCGGAGCGTGAACGAGGTTAATATCCTCCCCAATCTTGAAACCGTTGGCTTCAACAACTGGACGGACGAACTTGTCCATTGTTCCAGGGCTTACTGTGGACTCAACAACTACAGTAGCTCCCTTCGGACATACCTTCATCACTTCCTTGATGGCAGCTACCACATAGCAGGCATCTACCTTCTTAGAAAACTTGTCGTAAGGAGTTGGTACAGATACGATATACATATCTGTCTTCTGATACTCGGTTGTGAATTTGATTCCAGCTTTCACAGCTGCCTGAAACAACTCATCAAGACCATCCTCCTTGAATGTTGTGTGACCTGCATTCAAAGTATCAACCAGTTTCTTGTTGTAGTCTGTACCAATGACTTCCACACCGTGTGAAGCCATCATAAGGGCTGTCGGAAGACCGATGTAGCCCAAGCCAATTACGTTAATCATATTCTATTAGTTTGTTAATTATTAGTCACTTATAATAATGTCAATAAATCTCTTTTAGCAACCGTATCTTTCAACTTGTTCTCCATTAAGAATACGCACAATACGGTTACATGCCTTTCCGTCTCCATAAGGATTAACAGCCTTTGACATCTTCTCGTATGCTGCGGTATCCTCAAGCAAGGTGCTCACCTCATTGACAATCTTGTCATAATCTGTTCCAACAAGGTGAACAGTTCCTGAAGCAAGAGCTTCCGGACGCTCTGTCGTGTCGCGCATTACGAGTACCGGCTTTCCAAGGCCAGGAGCCTCTTCCTGGATTCCACCGGAATCAGTCAACACGATGTTTGCCTTACTCATAAGATGAACGAATTCCAGATACTGGAGTGGTTCGATGAAGAAGAAGTTAGGGCGGGTAAGATCCTCGCCAAAGACCTCATGGATAGGCTTACGAACATTCGGGTTAAGGTGCATTGGATAAACAAAGTCAACCTCTGGATATTTCTCAGAAAGATCCTTCATCGCTGTCACCATACGAATGAACCCATCTCCGAAATTCTCACGGCGGTGACCGGTAATGAGAACGAGTTTCTTTCCACCAGAGAGACGGGCCAAATCGTATCCTGCCTCAAGAAGGACTTTGTCTTGCTCTTTAGCGAGTGCCTCATCTGACTTGAGTTTATCAACAACCATATGCAAGGCATCGATTACAGTATTTCCAGTCACATAAATATTGCCCTGAGCCTTCTCCTCCTTAAGATTTTTCTCTGAGAGAGGTGTAGGAGAGAAATTATAGGTGGCAATGCGACCTGTAATCTGACGATTCATCTCCTCCGGCCACGGGCTATAGATATTATGCGTGCGGAGTCCAGCTTCCACATGTCCTACTGGAATCTGAGCATAGAATGCGGCAAGAGCTCCTGCAGTTGAAGTGGTAGTGTCACCGTGAACAAGAACAACATCCGGACGGCACTCCTTAAACACGTCCCGAAGACCTGTAAGGACTCTTGCTGTTACATCTGTCAGGTCCTGGCCCTGTTTCATAATATTCAGGTCGTAATCAGGTTTCACATCAAAAATTGTCAAAACCTGATCGAGCATCTCGCGGTGTTGACCCGTTACACATACTATCGTTTCAAATTCATCTGGATGTTTCTGAAACTCCTTTACCAAAGGACACATCTTGATAGCCTCCGGACGAGTTCCGAAGACAAGCATTACTTTTTTCATATCTTATTTTTCTAATTATTTTACTTGTGAGTGTTAACTGTTAACGCGTAACTCGAGATTTTTCCTTGGGTCACAGAGCCCTAACCCTTGTCTTTACCTTAAAAAGCAGACAGCATATTATAGAATTGACTAAAATACCTTTATCCTCCTTGAATTACCCCTCATCCACAGAGATAAGTATTATTTTGTTCTCAATTTTTAATGTAGCAACGTTCTGAACCTGAGTCTCTCGACATCGGATTTTATAACGCTTTCGCTCAATTGTCACGCCAGAAAGTAGATTGAAGTTATCAGATTCTCCATTTATAGGTTTATCAACATCTTCAGCTTTTAATGACCATTTGCCATTCTCCACAGAAGAAGCCAAAAATACTCCAATATACTCAATCTCCTCAGAGGCAAGTTCTTCGTTTCTTGTTAATAGCTCATATATCTGTGAAACTCTCTCTTTTGGAACTGTCGTTGATACAACGCTCTTATCTGCTATTGATGCAACCCATTTGTATTTTACTGCAAGACTATTCTCTTCTAGAATTTTAATAAAATTCTTATAGTTGCTAACCGTACGTCCTTGCACACTTCTTAGAATATTCTTAAATTCCTCTTCTTCGCTTGTTTGCATCAAAGTGTCAATTATTGCAAAGGTGTCTGCCAACTCTGATCCTCCGAACAAATCAACAGGAGCAGATGACTTGAACTCAATATCGAACGATGCTGCTTTGAAGGTTGTAACTCTGAGTTTTGCTTCGAGAGACTTCTGTTTTCCACGAAGTTTCTGATGGCAATTAGTAACCGTATGTTGAAAGGCAGAAATAGCCTGGGCAAGGCATTCGGTGTCTATCTCATGAGAATTATGTTGATCTACAAAGCCAAGGCGGAAAATAGTAAAATGTTCTTGTTGGGTCTTTGCAATTAGCTCATAGTTCTCTGCCTCGTCATCTTCTTCATAATAATATCCATCGCCGGGCAAAATGCTTTCTGTAATACTCTCACGAGAAAAGGATTCTGCTGATATTGTTTGGTTATGCACAACAACCCTAAAATATGCATCTTCTACTTCTGGGTGTAAATACATTTGTCTTAAATCCTCTTCTCCTAAGAGAAAATTTCTTAGTTTGGTGTCTGAGATTTGAACAGCAAAATAAATATACCCTGTGCCAGCTATAAATTCAGTCATCATACAAATGAAATTTGAGTTTAACTGATCGGTAGCCAGAAAAAGTTGCGGTACATCGTAGTATTCCAGTATTTTAGTCAATCTCAAAGTTCTCATAATACCATAATAGTTTCTGCACGATTAATATCTATTTTGTTGGTTTTCCACCAACTATAATGATACGATTTACCTGTTTGCTTTACCACTCCATTTTCTGGATTAAGTACAAATTTGGAAACTCCTTTTGACTTTTTAAGACTAGCCATTTTTAGCAGCTTGTTGGTTTTATCCAAATCATCATACATTGAAACAGCATATGCTTTTGCAAGATTTGCACCCCAATCCTTGTTAGGATCATTTTCGTAATATGTTGTAAGGTCTTCCTCAGTTGCTTTTTCTCCCTTCGTGAGTCTATAAAAAACGTGTTCATTGGGAATACTTATTTCTTCTGGAGGAACACCATCAGGCATATCGGGCACCCATGCTACCACCGGATACTTTTCAAGATACTCTGATAATTTTGATTCTTCTAGCATTGTACTTAATCTATGTAATTGTCCGAAACCAGGGTCACTAAACAATTACTGCCTGATTTGCAGGCAGTTTGTGCAGTGGGCTTTCGGGGATATTTGTTGGGGTGTTAACTGTTAACGCATAACTCGCGATTTTCTTATTTTGTGGAGTGCGGAAGAATCGAACTTCAACTTTCGCTCGCGTGCGCTTTCATTCTTGCATTTCTTACAGATTGCAGACGTATACATTAGATATGCAACTCGAATCCTACTAATCCAGCAGCAGCCTTCCATTATTGAAATTAGCGAAGTCATTATAATTCAGAAATGGAAATTGTGATATATCTGTCACATCATACGCTATTTTGCAATCTACAATTGCTTTTTCTAATCCTTCCGAGAACATCTTGGTTTCGCGCTTTGGCTGCAATAATTGCATGTATTTTATCTCTTCATACAACCAAGGAGATAGAGTCTTCTTCTTTAATCCACTATTTAGCGGAACAGATTCAGAACTCTCTATAAAAATGCAATACTTTGACCTCATGATTGTGTCAAGCAATGCCATGGATAATATAGCATGTACATGAGATGTAGTAAAGTTGCGTTTTTTGTAATCGTAAGTTTTTCTATGCTTGTGATAGCAATATTTATCATCAATCTCTTTCAGTAGTTGATCGGCACTTTCCCAAGCAAAAGAGTCAACGAAACAAGATAGTTTTTTATACTTCAGCAACCATGCAGCAAGCAGATGAGCTTCCTCCTCATTATTGTGTGAGTGCGAAATGAAAACATCATAGTATGAACCATCAAAAAGGATAGAAGGAAAATAAGAATCTTTCAACGTATCGCCCTCGATTATCCCATTATCAGGAATTACAATAGTACGCATTTTATTCTTGAGCGGCAGCCTTTGTGATTCAATTGCTTTTACATCATTTTCTGAAACCTCTCTAGAAAGTTGATTGATGACAGCAGTATTTGTACGAAATGCGATGTCCATATGTTAATTGTATTTAATGGCATTCAAATCAAGTGACTTAGCCGTATGTGGATGAACCACAATATTTAATCCGCCAGGTATTGCAAGATCTTTGACTCCAACTATAGTATCTAATGTGTATTTCAGTATAAATTGTCCGGTTTGATTTAATCTTGATAACCCCATCCCCATAAGTGGCATATAGGCTGGACTATTTCCAGCGTTCTTTTCGATAAACCGGCACACGCTACTTATACAACGCCCAAATTCAGAAAGCTCCACATATGCATGATCTTCCTCATCAAAATGAGTGAGAGCAACAAGAACAAATATTACTTGCCCAACTTGAACTGGTACACATATACCAAGAGGATACTTCTTTTTATATCCTCCTATGTTTGGCCTTTCAGTAACCTCTATATATTCAACATTATTTTCAGTTAAATAGTACTCTATGTGTTCGTGTAATTCAATATGGTTGTATCCAAAGTATTTATTTATGAATTGCCCATGCAAGCTAGAAGGACTAACAATTTTTGTGTTTACAACAGTGTCAAAATATTCATTGACAGGAATCACAACATAGTTTGTGTCGCTTGCATAATCAAATATATCTCCAGCGTTCACATTAACCGTAAGCGTATTTGAAAGTTTCAGTTTAAGTGAATCCTTTCTACGCGATAATAACCACGATATAAGGAAGCTTCCGCCAATTACAATAACAAAGTATATAACAATCACCAGTGTGCATGGTTTATGAACCTGGAATACAAAGCTGATAAGTGTGACTACAGCAGATACTGCACCTAGTGTAGATATAAGAGTTTTCCAAAAATCCATACTCAAACTAATCCTCAATTGCTGCACGAACCTTTTGATAATCGTATTCATACGAGCCTGTCCTATAATTATAACTTTTCATAGAAACATGTTTCCCAATATTTCTAAGTTTCTCAGGACACTTTGATTTATTGACAGATGCGGCATTATATAGCACGACTATCTTAATATCGTCATAAAGCCATGCATTGTAAGCTAACTGACATTCATAATCAATAAAACTTTGTGTGCTATATGTCTTTCCAGAGACTTTACAATAATACTTGGTATTCCAATAATCATAGTCCTTATTACTACAATTGCTATATGCACAAGATCCTTTTCTCGTTGAAGCAGTATCATTACCAACAACAAGAACAAATGTCTTTGAACGACTCATTCTTTCTCGTAAACTATTTTTAATGGTACAAGGCAAAGATGTGTCGTAACATTGTTTATTTGCATGAGCATCAATGAAGTGAAACGCCCATTTATCCCCATCGTTCCATTTGTAAAGTTGTTCGATGGCATCATTATCGCCATCCCATTCCCCTGCAATGTATGTTTTCGTTCTATATAGCATAATATTGCATTTTTATTATTGGAAGTGCGTGAGCGAGTCGATCGCTGTTGCTTTCGCATCCACCTGTGCACGCACTAACCGTATTACATTTCTTACAGATTACAGCCGCAGGTCTTCGACCAGCTGTTACCGATGTGTCAACCCTTTTGGGGGTCCGCAAGGGTAAGGTGATTGAATAACCTTCCTTTCGGGACAACCTCTAGAATATCTTCTGCTGACAAGGGCTGGTAGGCTCCATCTTTGTATTCGAAGATGAAGCTTCCCTCTTCAGGGATTCCAAAGCATACCATTGACCTACAGGGTTACTAAGGCCTACCTTGTTGGAATTGGGTGCAAACTCAAAGGAGGCTGGTCAGGTTATCGCCTTCGCAGTCTTTATATAGTTTTCCAAGTAGTGGACTGATATACTCTCAAAGTTCGCTGTCATTGTGCTTACAACTCTCGATAACTGAGTACATAAAGGCATTGTCCGCAGCAGTTACCCTCACCTGGCATCATCTAGTATGATTATCTTCTTTAGGTTTCCAAATTGCACGACAGGAAAGTTATAAAATTCCCAAGATTTTCAATTATATCTCCTTCCTCCACACCATCTTATTCACAATCCCCACATAACTCTGAATAATCTTCACGACCTTCGTGCTGACATTCTCATCGACATAATCAGGTACTGGGATGCCGTGGGAGCCGTCGCGGCAGAGTTCCACTGCGGTGTCCACCGCCTGGAGCAGGCTCTTGGTGTCAATGCCGGCGATGATGAAGTCAGCCTTGTCTATAGCCTCCGGACGCTCAGTGCTGGTGCGGATGCAAACGGCAGGGAAAGGATGTCCCACAGAAGTGAAGAAGGATGATTCCTCAGGAAGGGTGCCGCTGTCGCTGACTACTGCGAAGGCATTCATCTGCAGGCAATTATAGTCGTGGAATCCGAGAGGCTCGTGCTGAATGACGCGTGGGTCCAGCTGGAAGCCCGAAGCGGCGAGACGGTTACGGCTGCGAGGATGGCAACTATAGAGGATCGGCATATCATACTTCTGAGCCATAGCGTTGATAGCATTAAAGAGGCTGAGGAAGTTCTTTTCAGTATCGATATTCTCTTCGCGGTGGGCGCTGAGCAGGATGTACTTTCCTTTCTCTAGGCCAAGTCTCTTGTGCACGTCGCTGGCCTCTATCTCTGCGAGGTTCTCGTGCAGAACCTCAGCCATCGGGGAACCGGTGACATAGGTGCGTTCCTTAGGAAGACCGCAGTCGGCAAGGTATCTTCTGGCGTGCTCGCTGTAGGCCATGTTCACATCGGAGATGATGTCCACGATGCGGCGGTTAGTTTCCTCCGGAAGGCATTCGTCCTTGCAGCGGTTGCCGGCTTCCATATGGAAAATCGGGATGTGAAGACGCTTGGCGCCGATTACGCTAAGGCAACTGTTGGTGTCTCCCAGAACGAGAACTCCGTCTGGTTTGGTGGCGACCATCAGTTTGTAACTCTCCGCGATGATATTGCCCATTGTCTCGCCCAGGTCTGCACCTACCGCGTTCATATACACCTCAGGGTCTGCAAGTTTAAGGTCTTTGAAGAACACGCCATTGAGGTTGTAATCGTAGTTCTGGCCGGTGTGTGCGAGAATCACATCAAAATACTTGCGGCATTTGTTGATGACCGCTGCAAGACGGATGATTTCCGGACGGGTGCCGACAATAATAAGGAGTTTGAGTTTGCCGTTATTCTTAAATTGTGCCATTGTATTTCTATTTTACTGGGTCAAAGAAAGTATCCGGTCTTTCCGGATTGAATATTTCGTTGCAGTACATCACCGTCACGAGGTCTTCAGTATCCGAGAGATTGATGATGTTGTGGGTGTAGCCGGGGAGCATTATCACGCTCTGGATCTTGTCGCCGCTCACCTCGAATTCAATCACCTCGTCAGAGCCTTCCTTGCGCTGCTGTATCAGTCCGTGGCCTTTGACCACGATAAACTGCTCCCATTTGGTATGGTGCCAGTGCTGGCCTTTGGTGATTCCAGGTTTGCTGATGTTGATGCTGACCTGACCGCAGTTAAGGGTGTGAACCAGTTCGGTGAAGGAGCCTCTGTCATCCACGTTCATCTTCAAGTCGAAGATTGCGCCTTCCTTTGGAAGATAACTCAGATAAGTGCTGTAAAGCCTCTTGGCAAAGCTGTCAGCGGGAATCTCAGGTATCATCAGGGTCTTAGGCATCTCCTTGAACTGATGGAGCAGATCAACGATTTCTCCAAGTGTTGCCTTGTGGGTAACAGGGCAGTAGCAGTACCTGCCTTCCGGGTTCGGAAGTACCTCCAGACCCTCGAATTCACAGTGATGCTCCTCACCCTTGAGTGCGCAAATCATCTCCTCTACAAGATCATCAATGTAAAGAACCTCCAGTTCGACACTCGGGTCATTGACGGTAATAGGAAGGTCATTGGCGATATTATGGCAGAAGGTAGCGATTGCACTGTTGTAGTTCGGACGGCACCATTTGCCGTAGAGATTTGGGAAACGGTAAACCAGAACCTTTACCCCATTCTCCTCTCCGTACTGAAGGAAGAGGTCTTCGCCAGCCTTTTTGCTTCGTCCGTACTCGCTGTTGCCGAAACGGCCTGTGAGAGAGGCCTGGGCACTGCTGGAGAGCATCACAGGGGCCTTATTGCCGTGTTTCTTGAGGGTGTCAAGAAGGGTGCTGGCAAAGCCGAAGTTGCCCTTCATAAAGTCCTCCGGGTCCTTAGGACGGTTTACACCGGCGAGATTAAATACGAAGTCACATTTCTGACACCACTCGTTAAGTTCTTCCGGAGTAGAATCGATATCGTACTCGAAGACTTCGTCTATTACGAGGTCTCCATAGCATTTAGCCTTTCCCTCTTTTATGTTATTCAGTTGTGCACAAAGATTCTTTCCTACGAACCCTTTAGCACCGGTTACGAGTATCCTCATTACTTGACGAGATTTGAGATTCCGTTAAGTTCATTCTGAATATATTCAAGAGAGGCAATTTTAGCCTTAGTTTCCTCGAGGTTCAGACGATAGGTGTTGTCGGAGTTAAATTCGTCGATAGTTACGGCCTTCTTATTGCCTTCGGTAAAGAACTTATCGTAATTCAAAGTACGATTATCTGCCGGTACACGATAGAAGTTGCCCATATCTTCCGCTTTAGCACATTCCTCCTTAGTAAGAAGGGTTTCATACATCTTCTCTCCGTGACGAATACCGATTACCTTTATGTCTTCTTTCTTCCCACCGAATAGTTCACATACTGCCTCGGCCTGAGTACCTATCGTACAAGCAGGAGCCTTTTGAACGAGAATGTCTCCATTCTGGCCGTGTTCAAAGGCGAAGAGGACCAAATGTTGTTTGAAATCATAGAGCCTTCAGTTAGTGGTCAATTTTTGGACTATGCTCAAAGTCAGAGACATAGCGTCCGCTCGACCCATCGCAAGGCCAATTTTTGTCCGTTTTTGGTATTTCTTGTTGATTATTTTTTCACTTTTTCTACGCTGGCGACAGCCTCAGGTGTCCAAGATGCTTCCTGCCGCCTGTCACCGCGTCCTCGAAGAAGTCTCCGAGGAAACGCCACACCGACATCCCCGCAAGCTTTACCGTGCTCACCACGCTCAAATAGACCGAGGCCGTCTCTGCGCCTTCGTCACTGCCGTAGTGCTGGATCACTTTACGCAATGCCGTGAACGGTCTCACCTGACGTTCCGCAAGGTTGTTGTCTATCGGCTATCGCCCGTCCCTGCGGTAAAGGAAAAGGCCGTCCTTGAAGTGGTCGAAGTAGCTCAGCGCCTGTTCCATTGGGCCTTCTTGAACTTCACGTGCGCGTGCGCCATGCAGATCAGGTGGTCGACTCCCAGCCTCCCGTCGAGGAAGTTGTACGCCGTGTAGCCGTCGGTCATTATAGCCCTCACCTCGGCCTCGCCCATGAAGTCCGTGAGGACCTTCCGGCCCCTCGACCCCTCATCGTGGAAGAAGATCACTATCCTCTCGGCCTTGTTCACAAGAACCCACATGTACTTCTTCATGTACTTGTTGAACCGCCTCACCTTGCACCACGTCTCGTCGCAGTTCACGATGCTGTCCTTCTCCAGAGCCTTGTTCTTCTCCCTGATGACGCGGTCCTTCCTTGTCAACTCTGTTTCCTGTTCGGCAATGATTCGGTCCTTCTCCTCCAGGGCGCGGGCCTTCGCGTCACGGTCCTCCTTCACATGCCTCAGCTCAAGGAACACGCTCTCCTTGTTCCGCGAGATGAACGCTATCAGGTGGTTCAGCTGTTCGTCCGTCATGTTGGCGCAATAGTCATAGACCTCCGGGGCGGTTTCCAGCATGCGCTCGAACTCCAGCAGCTCGTCCTGCGACAGAACCGCCAGCATCGTCAAACCGCGCGGCACCCACTCGCTCTGGTACTCCACATATAACCTCCACAAGTCTTCGCTGCTGTACATTGGTCTCGTTTTTTCCGGCTAAGGTAAGGGGCTTTTCTCCGGGTCCAAAATTTGACCACTAACCATTAAGTTCCATTGCTATTGTGTTAATATATTTAAAGATCCATGTGGTCAAAATAGCCGCGTCTGCTATCAGTAATTTAGGCCGAAAGACCAAAGGGGCAGCGTGTTGCCGTGAGCGAATTCAATGTCATCCTTTACGATATAGGAATCCGGAAGGTCCTCAATCTGTCTTTTTCCTTTATTCCGGCCACCGATCTCAAATGTGCGGTCACCGATGACGAAATCAGACTGACGTGAGGAAACCACATCATTCTCCACACGCATCTGGTTGTAGAAAAAAGTTTCCCTCATGTTCCCTATGTCAGCTTTCCCTCCGGACAAGACTGTCATCAGACTTGGGTTGTCAATATAGACCTTCTCCACTTTGCCCAGTCCCCTCATTCCTCCCGTATCGTCCCTAAGTTGACCTATCAGCTGAGCCTTCTCCAGCAACGCGCGATAGTCTGAAACGCTGTTTCGGCTGACTCCGATTTCAGACGCAAGGCTATCCGCATTAGGTTTATACGGAGCAAGTGTCGAGATAACAGCCAGCATCTTTTTTAGTTTTTTTGCTGTCGGCGCCTTTAGTTCGGCATACTGTGCGATGTCTGATTCTATCGTTTTTGTTATGACATTCTGCATCCTCATCGGGAAATCTCCCTCCAATGCAAATGGATAGTAGCCCTCTGCAAGGTAACGTCTGAAAAGAGGGAGAGGATGAAGCACACCGTCAATACGTGACTTGCCCGCGAGTATCTCGTCAAGTGAATACTTAGATGCGTTTATGTTGTGAAACAGTTCCAGATACTCTCTGAAGGACAAACCATACAGCGTATAAGGTAGTACCCTTCGACTGAGATCAGCGACACCGTCCATGATGTCCAGTATGGAAGATCCTGAGAAAATCACCCTCATGTCAGGATGAGTGTCATATATCTGCTTGAGTTCGCGGGACCAGTCAGAATACTTGTGAACTTCGTCTATGACGAGCAAATGGCCAGCATCCTTCGAGAACTCATCCGCAACCTCGACGAGAGAGTGAGTGCTGAAATATGTATGGTCAGCGGATATGTATAGAAACTTGCAATCCGAAGCCTGTTCCTTAAGATATTGCAGGATCATCGTGGATTTGCCGACTCCTCTTGCCCCTGTGATCGCGATCATACGGGAAGTCCAGTTCACACGTTCATAAAGATACCTGTGAAAACTGCTGGTCGTAAGTTCCAGCTGCAAACGCATGTATTCGTATAACGCCTCGTCAACCATACTCAATTAATTTTGTATATCTATGCAATACTATTGCAAAGATAGCAATTGCACTCAAAAAGTGCAATTTTTCCCTATATCATGCACCCATATTGTGCACAACATTTTGTATGAGTTTTACGACTTCCTCCAGACCATCCTGTTGACGATGCCGGTGTAGGACTGGATGATCTTGACGACCTTGGTGGAGACGTTCTCGTCTGTGTAGGTCGGGACGGGGAGGCCGTAGTCGCCGCGGCGGTTCATCTCGACGGCGGTGTCGACGGCCTGCAGGAGGCTCCTCTCGTCAATGCCGGCAAGGATGAA
>ULYV01047099.1_pt1 | contig 33322 bp, 29 predicted proteins | sample 1962461 | NCBI WGS metagenome assembly ULYV01 (sample SAMEA4835871, study PRJEB28245) | human gut metagenome | biome: gut microbiome; material: fecal sample | place: Denmark | collected 2008 | reverse complement strand
GCTGTGAGAGGACAGCGGTTAGCCACCGCCTCCTACTCGATTATGTAGCGAATGCCACGACTGGACCGTCAGGCGTAGTTGCATTTCTCAATGGAAGATGGTCAAACATAGAATAGACCCTTTTCAAGTTCTTCACTCAAAATGGGCTTGTGATACGTGTGTTTCTAATCTTCGGCGTGAGGCCAATTAATCTTCCATTCAAAATACTCTTCTTTGGTAATTTTGCTGGAGGCTAAGTCATCTTTTTTCTTTTTCAAGGTATTCAGGAAATCATCCAATAAAGAATAATCAAAACCAACAGCGATATGTTTCTCGGCAGGGTCTTCGGGATTTGTAACTTCGTAGAGGGACATATTGTAGTGCTCATCTAATTCAAAGAGAGTGTACATAACATCTTCCGCTGAGTAGAGAGTAGGCATGGAAACGGTGGTATTGGGAAAGTATTCTGGACAGTAATAGAGGATTTATAATTGGTGAGAATATTGAGGTAAAAAGATTGACCATTTAGTATTATATAGCTTGAGAGATGTTCAATAGGATAAAAGTTAAAACGCATGTTCAAAATACACATAACAAAAAACTTGACAATAGATAATAAATATAGTATATTAAGTATAAGCTGAATAGATTCAGCTTAATTTTAAAAGAAAACAAAGTTCAAAACAAACATAACAAAAAAACTACAAGGCGGCAACCTCATAGTCTTTATGAAATCGTGGCGTTATATGGAATCGCAACGACTCTGAACGAAGTTATTATAGCATAGAGTGCCAAGGATTTCAATTGTTATGAGAAAGGAGGAAAACTTGGCACAGGAAAAAGAAGAGAAAAAAGATGATGTGGAGTATATCTATACTACATACATCACGAAGAAGGATGGCACTAAGATATATGCCAGTCAATATGGAATAAAAGCATTTAGAATTCCGAAAGTGAATAAATAGCAATATGATTTAAGGTGCTGCGATTCCACCTTTACTTGATTTACAGAAAGAAAAGATAAGAAATATGAAACAGAAAAATACTAATAAGAATATTAATGTTGGTAATACATTTAATGGTCCAACACAAATGATTAGCTCTGTAGTAATTAACTCACCACACAAGGATCTGGTTGAAGAGCCTGCAACGTATAGACCGGAACCTTTATGGAGAAGCCCGTTTACGCTGGCGGTATTGTCGTGGATTAGTGTGATTATAGGGGTACTTGGAATTGTTCCAATCGGTAATATTATAGGAAGTGCACTTGCTCTTTTCGATGATTCTTTTCAAAGAAAAACAACAGAAGAACTCCAATTATGGATATGGTTATTTCTTATAGCAATGATACTTTTGGTTATTTTCATCACATTAAGAGGCATTGCAAAAAAGCAAGTAAGATATCCATTATTCTGTAATTTGGCAATTAGCGGATTCGGAAAAAGAATCGTTATTGAGAAAATACATATTTCCAAGTGTCCGCGTTGTGGGGGAGAAATGAGATACTATAATAAACCGGTAGAATGGATTGATCATTATATTGATGGTAAAGTGAAGCGTGAAGTTACAAAAAGAGTTCCGGTTTTAGAGTGTAAGCGTAACACAGAACATTGTTATAGAGTTGATACTGCAGAGGATAGGGTAAAATAGTCGGAGTGGTATATGGTCCATTCTGATTAGATTTAGTATGGACCATACAATAATTTGATAGGTAGGAGGTAAAGTGTGAAACTAGCTGAATTAGCCAATATCAATACGGGTCTTGTTACTGCAAGGAAACAAGCTAAAATAACAGATCAAGAAATAGTAAAATATAGAACTTTGAATTTAAAAGTGATTAATGAAAAAGGATATATTGAAGACAATTTGGTTGAAGAGTTTGAGGCGAATGAGAGAATTAAGCCGGTTTATTTAACGAAAGTTAGAGATATCGTTGTTCGATTGACCTATCCGTTTACAGCAGTGCTTATAGACGAGGCGCATGAAAATATGATTATTCCTTCTCATTTTGTGGTTATCAGACCCGATAAGGAAAAAATATTGCCGGAGTATCTATATTGGTTGCTGAATACTGAGAAAGTAAAACAAGAATTGCAACAAAACATTAATAGTACGACGATAGGAACAGTTAAACCAATGTCGTATGCTGAATTGGATGTAGAACGGATAACTTTACAGGAACAAGCACAAATTGGTGAACTATATATGCTGGCAAAAAAAGAATTATATTTATTAGACCAGATTATGGGACAAAAGGAATTGTATTATAAAGAGGCCATTAATAAAATACAGAAAGAAATGAGGAAAAAATAATGAAGACAACAAAGAGCGATATCGAAAAAGTTTTATGGAAAGCATGCGATAGTTTCAGAGGAAAAATTGATAGCTCTAGATATAAAGATTATATCTTATCTATGTTGTTTGTAAAATATTTGAGTGATGTATGTACAGAAACAAAAGAGAAATATATGCAGCAGTACGCAGGGGATATACGAAGAGTTGAGAGAGCTATGAGTAGAGAACCGTTTGTATTGGATGAAGAATCTACATTTGAGTATCTTTATGAAAATAGAAATGATGCAGAAATAGGCCAGAAAATTAATATAGCTCTGAACAATATTGAAGAACATAACAGTGGTAAACTTAGAAATGTATTTCGTGCGATTGACTTTAATTCTCAAGTTGACTTTGGCGAGAAAAAAGAAAAAAATGCAACATTAAAGAATTTATTGAATGATTTTCATGATTTAGATTTGAGACCCTCTGTATTAGAGAGTAATGATATCATCGGTGATGCCTATGAATATATGATTGCAAACTTTGCGTCTGATGCGGGGAAAAAAGGTGGCGAATTCTTTACACCTAGTCAGGTTTCAAAGCTGGTTGCTATGTTGGTAGAACCAAAGGAAAATGACAGAATTTATGATCCTGCTTGTGGTAGTGGAGGATTGTTATTAAAAGCATATGCGCAAGCAAATACAAACAAAGTTGCTATTTATGGACAGGAAAAGAATATGCAAACATGGGCATTGTGTAGTATGAATATGTTTTTGCACGGAATTGATGATGCAAAGATTTGGCAGGGAGATACTTTGTCCAATCCTAAAAACTTAGAAGATGATAAATTAATGAAATTCCAGTGTGTAGTAGCTAATCCGCCGTTTTCTCTTGATAAGTGGGATAGCGGTTTTCTTCCAGAGGTTACTAATGAAAACAAGAAGCCCAAAATGACAGCGGATTTAGATATATACCACAGATTTGATTGGGGGGTACCGCCTTCAAGTAAGGGGGACTATGCCTTTGTACTTCATATGCTTCATAGTTTGGATGCGGACAATGGACGTATGGCAGTTGTATTGCCTCATGGAGTATTGTTCAGAGGGGCATCAGAAGGAAGAATCAGGGAACAACTAGTTGAACTTAATTTGCTAGATGCTGTCATAGGATTACCTGCTAATCTTTTTTATGGAACATCAATCCCTGCATGTATTTTGGTGTTTAAGAAAAATCGTAAATATAGTGATGTGCTGTTTATTGATGCTAGCGGAGATGGAAATTTTGAAAAGGGAAAAAATCAAAATATCTTAAGAGATGAAGATATTAAAAAGATAATTGACGTTTATAAGGCATACGAAAAGGTAGACAAATATGCTTATAGGGCATCACGAGAAGAAATTCGGGAGAACGAATATAATCTGAATATACCGCGTTATGTTGATACTTTTGAGGAGGAAGAACTTATAGATATTGATGAAGTACGTGCTAATATTGCAAGTATTGAAGAGGAGCTTAAGGTAGTTCGGGAACAGATGGATAGGTATTTAAAAGAGTTGGGATTATAGTCCTGATTATAGGAGAGAAGGTGGCGTATGTTTAGAAGTTTTATTTACTTAGATCAAGAAAAAATGTATTCTTATCTTAGACAAATAGATGCGGATTATGCTAATCAACCTGTGGAATTTAGCAAGAAAAAAACTAGAGGTGGTTCGTTGGGAATGGACTTCCTTGGATTGAATGCAGGAACTGAAATAGAAGAAAAGCGAGAAGTTACAAAAGATGTAATAAAAGATTATGACCGATTTGAAAAGAAATTGGAGGAATTGTCTGGAAGTGAGTATTTTGATTTAGCATTAGATGACTATGATATAAATACTGTTCCAAGAATGAGTATCATAAGAGTCAACGGAAGTTTTGAAATACCTGAAGAATTTGATATGTTTAGCGTGGCTCAGAAATTCATGCCTTTAATAACCAGTCAAATAGAAACAACAAGTGATAATGAGAGAGAATTGATGGAAGCATTTTTGGGAAAAGCTTCTGCGGACATTCCAATTGTTATGGGGGATGATGAACTCACAATTGCAAGTAAGCTGAGTATGGGTAATCTTGAAGAGGAATATGCAGAGTTGGAAGAATATAATGAGCAAGAAGTTTATATGCTTTGCAAAGTAGTAGGAATAATGCAAAAAGACAAAGTTGAAATCTTCAATCCACTTAAGGATTTTATAAAGCTTCCAAGAGCAGTAAGAAGGGGGATGGATTCTGACACTCAGGGTATGGAAACTATCTTAGTTGATGGTCCGGTACTGAAAGTTGAAGTGATTGCAATATACAAGTAGGAAGATGGTGAAAGTATGCGTGAAGATATAAAGGAACGTATTGAAATTTGTTCTATTGGGAAGGTTCCTGATAATTATAAAAAAAGCAATGTTGGTATAATTCCTGAAGACTGGAATGAAATGGATTTTTATCAATGCGCAACGATACAAAGTGGATTAATAGATCCAAAGATACAGCCTTATAGTTATATGAGACATATAGGCCCAGAAAATATAGAAAAAGATACTGGGAGAATTGTAAATGTTGTAAGAGCAAAGGAACAGGGATTAATATCTGGAAAATTTTTATTTGATGAAAATTGCATTATTTATAGTAAGGTGAGACCAAATCTTAATAAGGTATGTATGCCTAATTATGAAGGAATATGTAGTGCAGATTGTTATGTAATTCATAATAAAGAAAATATTATTAAGGAATTTCTTCACTGTTATATGTTGTCAGATTTTTTTAAAAAGCAAGCCGTGGCATGTTCAATGCGAACTAAAATGCCTAAAATTAATCAAGAAGAATTAAGTACAATAAAAATTATTGTACCTAAACCTTTAGAACAAAAACGTATTGTGGAAATTATACAAGCAGTTGACCAAAAAAATAAACTGAATGAAAAATTGCTGATTGAAAAGCAAAAACAAAAAAAATGGATTGCACAACTGTTATTAACCGGTAGAGTGAGGGTTCCGGGTTTTTCAAAAGAGTGGAAAAAGGTAAGAATGTCTGAAATCTTTAAAGAAAGAAAAGAGTATGCCGTTAAAGATGCAGGGTACGAACATGTTACATTATCAAAAGATGGGATTTTTCCTAAATGTGAAAGATATGATAGAGAACATTTGGTTACAAACGTCAATAAGAATTATAAAGTCACACGGTCAGGTGATATCTGTTATAATCCAGCCAATTTAAAATTTGGGGTAATATGTAAAAATAGATATGGAGATGCGATATTTTCACCAATATATGTAACTCTTGAAACAAGGAGTGGTTATGACTCGGAATTTGCTGCTCAATTTGTATCTAGACAAGATTTTATTAATGCAGTACGAAAATATGAAGAAGGTACAGTATATGAGAGAATGGCAGTTAAGGCTGAAGATTTTATGAAATATGATGCTTATGTTCCACAGTTTGATGAGCAAAAAGCCATTTCGTCTATTCTTTCGAAAATGGACGATGAAATTCTATTAATTGAGAAGAAGGTGGAATTAGTAAGACAAGAAAAAAGAGCATTAATGCAATTGCTATTATCAGGAATTGTGCGAGTAAATGAGATATAGATGGAGATGAATAATATGGATAGTAATCTTTATTTAGAAGATAATATAAGCAAGAAACCAGCTTTAGATTTGTTGCAGAATATAGGATATACTTATCTTACACCTGAGGAATGTACGTTGCAGCGTGGTGGTAAATATCAAGTTTTACTTAAGGGAATTTTACGTAATCAATTAAGAAAAATAAATCGTTTTGAGTTTGGTGGCATTGAACAGGAATTTTCATCTGCAAATATTGAAAGAGCAATTGAAGATTTAGACGAGCCATTAACAGATGGCTTAATAAAGACAAGCGAAAAAATATATGATGCCCTTATGCTTGGTAGAAGCTATCAGGAAACAGTCGGTGCTGGTAAAGTTTTAAGCTTTGATTTGAAGTATATTGATTGGGATAACTTTGAGAAGAATGTATTTCATGTTACGGAAGAATATATTGTCACAAGTCACGATGGAGAACATACAGTTAGACCGGATATTGTTTTGTTTGTGAATGGAATTCCTTTTGCTGTAATTGAATGTAAGGCACCTCATATCTCTGTTGAACAAGGGATAGAACAGATGATACGTAATCAGCAGGATGAATATATTCCGCAACTATTTAAATATATCCAAATTGTGCTGGCTACAAATAAGAACTCTGTAAAATATGCAACTGTGGGTACTGGGAAGAAATATTGGAGCATTTGGAAAGAAGAAGATTTAGATTATTTAGAAACAGCTAAAGCAAAGTATGTTGAAGACAGAGTGGCTACCGTACAGGATGAAAATATTATATCCTTGCTTTCGATTGATAGGCTGAAAGAATTGACAAAGTATTTTGTTATTTATGATGCCAATGTAAAGAAAATATGTCGTTATCAGCAGTATTTCGCTATTAAAGAAATTATAAAAACAATTAATACCAATGATGTTGAAGGAAACAGACAGAGTGGTGTTATTTGGCATACACAAGGCTCTGGAAAATCTTTAACAATGGTTATGCTTGCAAAATATATTCTTTTAGAAATGGCAAGATTTGAACCCAAGGTAGTCATTGTTACGGATCGAAAAGAATTAGATAAGCAAATTGCAAAAACGTTCACACATACCAGATGTAAGCCTGCAAGAGCTACAAGTGGTAAGAATCTTATTGATTTAATCAACGAAGGAAAAGTAGATATTATTACAACGATTATCAATAAGTTCAATACAGTTGAAAGCAGTGGATTGAAAAATTTAAGCAGAGATGTATTTGTACTTGTTGACGAAAGTCACCGGTCAAATTATGGTGAATTGTCTACTAAAATGAGAGTTGTATTTCCGAATGCTTGTTATATTGGTTTTACAGGTACACCACTTATGAAAAGTGAAAAAAATACTATGACTAAGTTCGGGAAACTCATTCATAAATACACAATCAAAGATGGGGTAGATGATAGAGCAATTGTACCATTAATTTATGAAGGTAGATTCGTTGAACAGACTGTAGATGAGGCAAATATTGATTTGTGGTTTGAACAGACAACAAAGAGACTTACTGAGTCACAGAAAGATGATTTAAAGCGAAAATGGAGTAGTATGAAACGTCTTGCGTCTACGGAAGCAAGAATAAAGAGAATTGCTTTAGATATTAACAATCATTATGTTGAAGGATATAAAGATACCGGATTTAAAGCTATGCTGGCGACCAATCGAAAACGGGATGCGGTATCATATCTGACATGCTTCGAGCAGTTTGGTGATTTGAATTGTGAGGTGTGCATTTCCCCACCAGATATGCGAGAAGGTATTGAGGATATTGATGAAGGAACAGACAACAGAGTTATCGCATACTGGAATAAAATGATGAAAAAGTATGGTGATGCGGATTCGTATGAAGATTCTGTGAAAAATCGGTTTGTAGATGGAGAAATTGATATCTTAATCGTTTGTAGCAAATTGCTAACTGGTTTTGATGCACCTCGATGTCAAGTTTTGTATATTGATAAGGAGCTGAAGGAACATGGTTTGCTTCAGGCAATAGCAAGAACGAATCGTTTGTATGATGGAAAAGATTATGGCCTTATTGTAGATTATCGTGGTTTAATCCAAAAGCTGGATGATGCAATGAATATGTATAGTGGTGCTGGGCTTGAAAATTTCGAGGCAGGAGATTTGAAAGGGGCAATTGTAGATATCATCAGTGCAGTAGGGAATCTGCGTCAATCTTATACTAGATTAGAGGATTTATTTGTATCAATTAAAAATAAGAATGATGTGGAAGAGATAGAAGTATTTCTTGCAGATGAAAAAATTAGAAACGAATTCTATGAGTTATTATGTCAGTTTGGTAAGGAATTAGCAATTGTACTTAATTCAGAAAGTGCATATGAAAATGTTCCTAAAGAAGAGCGACTTAAATATCAAAACGCATTTGCGTTCTACTCAAGAGTAAGGCGTTTGGTGAAAATTCGTTATAATGATGCAATTGATAATAAAGAATATGAACCATTAATGCAAAATCTTCTTGATACACATATGTCTGTCGTTGGGTTAAAGCAAATAACAGAACCAGTTGATATTCTCAATCAATCTGATTTGGAAAAAGAACTTGAACAATTAGGTTCTTTACGCTCTAAGGCGGATGCAATTCAAGCAAAGCTTACCAAAAGTATAAGCGTTAAAAGAGACGAGAATCCAGCGTATTATGATAGCTTTTCAAAGCGAATTAAAGATACTCTTCAGGAGTATAAGGATAGAGTTATAACAGATGCAGAATACCTTGCAAAAATGCGTTCCATTATGCAGGATTATGCAGCCGGAGTATCTACTGTAAAATATCCTGAGAAGTTGAAGGGAAATGTACATGCACAAGCGTTTTATGGTGTTGTTAGTGCAATTTTAGAAAATGAGTGGGAACAGACAGGGGATGTAAATTGTGTTGCAGAAAATCCGGTAGAATATGGTGGTAAGTCAATTTCCACACAAACAGCCATGTTGTTACGCGATGACAGCACTTCATATACAGTATCAGGAGCACAAGCAAGGCAAGACATGATTGCGGATATCTCGATAAAAATAACTGATATTGTGGAAAGACACAGCCGAGTCGATTGGACTAATAATAAAAGCATACACGATAAAATAGCACAAGATATTGATGATATGTTTTATGAATATGAATGTGCCGGAAAATGTAAATTCTCATTTGAGGTAATCGATAAGGTAATCGAAAATGTAAAAACAACAGCATTAAGGAGATTTAAAGGGTAATGAGATTAGATCCAGAACAAAGAGTAGTGCATTGTGAGAATGGTGATATTCTGTATTTACTCACAAGAAAGCCGGTCAAAAATGTTAATTTGAGAATAAAACCGGAAGGGAAAGTACTTGTATCTGCTAATAATAGTGTACCGTTAGAATTTATAGATGCTTTTATTGAGAAAAAACAGCGATACATTTTTTCGGTATTATCAAGATATGAGGAAAATAAAAAGTTGATTCAATCTATTCCTAAAAGATATGTGAGTGGCGAAAGTTATGATTTGCTTGGTAAGAGCTTACGTTTAAAGGTTGAAGTGAATAAGGATGAAACTGTATATACTGATGGGGTGTACATTTTTCTAAGGGTGAAAGACAAAGATGATTTTAGCCACAAAGAAATCATGATGTCAAAATGGTTTAAACAATATCAGACGACGGTATTTGAAGAGTTACTGCAAGAAAAATATTTACTGTTTGAAAAATATGGTGTGGCATATCCAACATTGAAAATCAGATATATGACATCACGATGGGGATCATGCCAACCGAAAAAGGGTATCATTACTTTGAATAGTAAATTGATTGAGGCACCAAGGAACTGTATTGAGTATGTGATTTTACATGAATTTGTACACTTTATACATCCTAATCATTCAAGGCAGTTTTGGAATTTTGTTGCAATGATGATGCCGGATTGGAAGGAACGTAAGTATGAGTTGGAACAAAGAATATGTGTATAAGCGAAGATTAAGTCCATCTTGCGCTATTTGATTTGCCGGCACATTGGTTGATGAATCAAATGAACAGTTACTGTGTTGGTGCAAATTATGTTTTCTGGATGGAAAACATTACTATACAGTACATCACGCATAAAGTGTTTTGGTATAGATGCCTGTGGTAAAAATGGCGACGTGTCGCCATTTTTGAGAAAGGAGAATGAAATGTCTGAGGAAATAATGAATGTCGCAGATGTTGAGAGTGTTTTTAGTGATATATCTACAATGATTTATACTGCTAAAAATGAAGTTATGATGCGAGTAAACACGTCAGTTATTTCGTTGTATTGGAATATAGGAAAGAAGTTATCTGATGAAGTTTTGCAAGGAAAAAAGGCTGAATATGGAAAAAATATAATTGGTGATTTGAGTGAGAGACTAACGGCTGAATACGGAAAAGGTTTTGAAAAATCATCGGTCTTTAAAATGGTAAAATTTTACCAGGAATTTCCGGAATATGAAAAAGTGGCGACACTGTCGCAACAATTGACATGGTCTCATTTTGTAGAACTGTTACCGATTGAAGATGAATTAAAAAGAGATTTTTATGCTACTATGTGTAAAAATGAAAATTGGTCAGTAAGAACTTTGCGTGAACGAAAAAAAACAATGTTATATGAACGGACTGCTGTATCTAAGTTACCGGAGGAAACGATAGCAAACGAGATTGCAGAGCTAAGAGATGTCAAGAAAATGTCATTAGATATGTTTTACAGAGATCCATATGTGTTAGATTTTCTTGGCTTAAAAGACACGTATAGTGAAAAAGATTTAGAAAATGCTATTTTGTCTGAATTGGAAAAATTCATTTTGGAAATGGGTTCAGATTTTGCGTTTCTGGCACGTCAGAAACACATCGTTTTAGACGGAAAAGACTACTATATGGATTTATTGTTCTATCACCGAACATTGCGGAGATTGGTATTGATAGAATTAAAACTTGGCGAGTTTGAACCTCAAGATAAGGGGCAGACAGAGTTATATCTTCGTTGGCTTGAAAAATATGAGAAAGCCGAAGGAGAAGAAAGCCCGGTAGCATTAATTTTATGTGCAGAAAAATCACAAGAAACGATTGAATTAATGGAATTAGATCATGGAAGTATACATGTGGGGCAGTATTTAACGAAAATGCCACCTAAAGAGTTATTGGAGAAAAAGTTGTCGTTGGCAATTGCTAATGCAAAGGAACAGTTAGAGCAGCGGAAAGAATAGGATATGCTATCGATGGTACTTTAATTTCAGAAAGTACCATCTATTAATATATTCAAATCGGTTTGCACAATATGAAGAAAGGCAGGCAAGACAATGGAAAGAATTTATTATAAAAGATTTATTCACTGTCAAAAGACCTTCAGCTCGTAGTCAGGCAAATTATAATGATGGTGATATTCCTTTTGTTGCGTCAGGTAATTTCAATAATGGCGTCTTAAAATATTTAGAACCAAAGAAAGACGAGATTTTGGATGCTGGTAATTGCATAACGGTTAGTCCGATTGATGGTAGTAGTTTTTATCAAGAAGATGATTTTCTCGGTAGAGGTGGTGCAGGCAGTTCTATAATTCTTCTATACAATCCCAACTTAAATCTTTATAATGGTTATTTTATTGCTACTGTAATTCGTACTGTTTGCAGAAAATATGTATACAGCGATATGGCAAATAAAGATACAATTGGAGCAGAAAAAATAAAATTACCTGTTGATGAAACAGGTAATCCAGATTTTTCATATATGGAATTATATATCAAAAATCTGGAACTTGCAGTCAGCGAAGAAATCCGATATTTCAGGAACACTTGATACAAGTAGTTGGAAATTGTTTCAAATATCTGAGTTGTTCAATGTGCAAAAAGGGAAACGACTTACAAAAGCTGATATGAAAGATGGCAAAATAAGATTATATGCTTTTATTGATAAGTGGAAAAAAGATATGCAAAAGAGTAAAATTCCGTTACCGGTTGATAAAGATGGAAATCCTGATTATAAATATATGGAAAATCATATAGTAAACAAATTTGATATGATAAAAATTTATTTGACAAACTTAGTTACTAGTATTTAATTCTTGAAGTCAGGTCTTAGGGGGCCCCTAACGAGGTATTTGGTAGTGCGGCTATCCAAATACACTGCTCGCTGTTGCAATACAACGAAGCATAGTAACCGATTCGGACAAGATGTCCATAATTAGTCTGCTCGCTAAGTGAGTTTCCACATAAAACTTTATAACTAAAAATTAAGGCACAGCTTTCGAAAAAATTTCCGTCGGCTGTGCCTTTTACTCAGTTAAATATTATTTGATTATTTACGATTTCTGTTGCTCGGTTGCGGATATTATTCATCTTTTGCACCCACAATATTGCATTTTCTGATTTGAGTTTTTCGGTTACATTTTCTTTTTCAGCAAGTGATTTTACTGTTTTGTCAAACGGAAATCTTGCTCTCTTATCAATATCGGCAAGATATGAATTGAGCTTACCTGCCATCAAAAGATTATAGTAAAGCACTTTGTGATGTTATTTCAAGTATCGCTTGTGCCTCATTCCCCATACGCCGATTGAGTATTGCGCCTCATCTTGTAAAGTGAGGTTTGGCAACAAATAGTCGCCTTGAATTTCATAAGTTCCTCCGTTATTTTCAAAAATTGTTTTCATTTTTGAACCTCCTTGATTTTAGTAAGTTCATTATACGAAAAACGAAAACAAATTACGAATGTGCGGATTTTGAACATGATAGCTGTTTGTAAAATTTTTTATATTTCATTTCTCAATTAATTTTACTCGTGATGGAATTGTTTTGTTGCCTTCATTATTTACATAATATGCCAATATTTTCATACGATTTTCTACTCTTGACAAGGAATGACCGCCTTTCGTTAGCAGAGCAATTAAGCGCATTTCTTCTATAACATCTTTAGAATATCCTTTATACTCTTCTTCGATTACATTTGCTTTTGCAGAAAAAAACACAGATAATTTATCATCAATGTTTTTTAATGTTTTTAGTTTCAACACTGTGTCCGTACTAAAATCAACTAATTTTAACCCTGATAGTAATAATAAATACTTAAGAAAACGTTTTCTCGTAGCAGTTAAAACTAAATTGCCAACTGAAATTATTGAATTTATTTGTTCTACCATCGTATTAACTTTATCAAGTCCAATAGTCGGAGTTTCTGCTTTAGCTGCATAGCTTTGTATAGTTTTATCAGTTGTGCCAAAAGATATTTTTAAATCAAATAAACCTATAATGCTATAAAAGATTTTGTCAAATTCTGCTCTATCATCAGAAAAGCCTATGATATCCAAAAACATATTTTTATGAGAAATATTATCTAAAAACACTTCTAGATTAGTTGCAGGCATGGAGTTGATAATTTCACCTGCACGTAACCTTTCTTGGTTTTGTAAAAATCTAAAATATTCTCGTACCTGTTGGTCAGTTGCGTCAGCAATATATGTCATAGGTATATTGTATGAATTAATATTACCTTTAATTATTTCTGGTAAATCGTTAAACTTCAAACGAACATTGCCTTTGTTATTTAATTTTTTTACTAATTTATCTACTACTTCATCTTGTACTCCGGCTGACTCGTAATAGTTTTTGATGACTTCTATAATTTTCTTTGACCATTCACTTTTAATGATATATTGATTCGAAACGAAATCTCTAATAGTAGTTAAGCGTTGTTGTCCATCAACTACCTCGCTTTTTGCTCCCTTTGCATTTGGCGTTTTTAATACACGTACACTTATATTTCCAGTAGGGTAGCTTTTTACAATACTGTAGATTAGTTTATCCTTGAAATCATCTTTCCAGACATATCCACGCTGATATGTAGGTTGTAAATCAAGACCTCCAAAATTCACTGTATTAATACTATTCAGAACAGACGTTACAGGAACTGATGCGTTAGAAAAATTCATTTGTTCAAGCATAATATGACCTCTTTCTTTACTTTTGATTATATTATACCACAAATTTTACACCTGTCAATAGATTCTGATAGAATCCAATACTATTTCCTACTAATATATTGGATTCTAACCGAATATACGCTGCATCGCGTGAGCTGTGAAAATTTTATTACATAGCATTAACCATTTACAATACTTAACATTTATTATTCAGTTGATAGCAGTAGGTTGGGAGTAGTATGCTTATCATTTCTCCTGTAAGCAATATTGTTGGCTTTAAGAAAATTATTTTTGTTCCTTTTTAAATTAGGTATAAAACATATAATTCAACATCATAAAACAAATCATATTACGAATGTGCGGATTATAGCCAACGACTGTCGTCTCAGAAATAAATCTAAGGCGACGGTCTTTGGCATTGTATCAGAGCGAACAATTAATGGCAAAGCTGCCGATGAAAAAGTAGGTGTTCGCCCAATACCCATTTGGTGGAGCTGTTGAAAAATCTTGATGCGTATTTAGATTATTCTTATGTGGAGGCAAGAGAGAAATTCGCAGAGTATATATCCATTCATGGAATCACAAGGAGTGATGTGGATTTGTATATCAGAAAGTATCCGATGTCTACGTTTAAATACTATTATGAATTGGAGTTAGATCATGTACTTGCATAAAGAAACTGAAATATAACATATTGAAGCCTCTTGCGGATGAGTTAGGGCTTGTGATTCGTGACTTCGACTCTGATTGATAAAGTTTTTGCTGTATGCGATTACTACCTACAGGGCAAGGCTCACAGAAATGCAAGACATTTGTATGATATTTATAAGCTGACAGAGCGTGTGAAATGTTGAAAAAGCATTATAAAGAATTGGTGGAGAAAATATTTGCCTAATATGTTTTCTGCCACAAAAGGTGCAAAATGGGGTAGGAAATGAAGTGATGGGGTAGAATATGTAATTGACATAGCGGTCTGAATGGCATATTATTCATACAAAGGTCTCCATTCACCTTATGGTTTTGAACTATAGAAGAGATGAACATTAAAGAAATTATTATGTTATAGTTTGGACTGGTCGAAAGACCTGAAAAACTCAGGAGGCACACAATGGTTAAACACATTATTTTATGGACACTCAAGGATGAGTACACAGAGGCACAGAAGAAGGAAATACGTGCCGGCATAAAGAAAGGGTTAGAGGGACTTAAAGGGCAGATTCCGGGAATGATCGACATTTCAGTGCGCACAGATTATCTTCCGACATCTACCGTAGATGTGATGCTTGATACTACATTTGAAGATGCTGATGCACTTGCAGCGTATGCAAAGAATCCTAAGCATGTTGCAGTGGCGGATACCAGGGTGAGACCATTTACTGCAAATAGGGCATGTATGGATTTCGAGGTGTAATAAGCGGGAAATTAGTGTATTTGACTATAAATCATTTCCGAAATTAGGCGATATGTCAAAAATGACGAATATTGTCAAATTATCATTGAAATAGTACTATGGTAATGATATAATAATCTTACTGTATAGAACGAAACCTAAATGAGAAAGGGAGAATTACATATGGGTGAGGAAGCTAAAAGCAAAATAATGGAAATGCCACTTCAGCAGAGATTGAAATATGGCTATAAGAAAGTATTGGATATGCTGCTTGTATCGGGAGGCATATCAATTGTTGCAGTTTTATTGGTTTATTTTGGTGCAAAGGCTAATATCTTTGGTGCCGAGTCGGGAACAGTTGCTACATTTTTCCTGGTTATAGGACTGGCCAATGTAATAATAGTTGGAATTGCAGCTACAATGATTGCGAAAAAAATCAGTGATCAGGTTATTGATTCTGTGCTTGAGCCATTACAGCAGATTGAGGTAGTGGCGGGAGAGCTTGTTAATGGAAATCTTCACAGCAATCTGGAGTATCATTCAGATGATGAGGTTGGCAAACTTGCACATGACCTTAGAAAGTCTATCAGGACACTTGGCACATATATTGATGATATCGACCAGACTATGAGACAGTTTGCAGATGGCAATTTCAACTTTAAGCCACAGGTGGAGTGGAAAGGCGATTTTGTAGGAATTAAAGAATCAATTGTTGCTTTCGAGGAGAGCATGTCAGATACAGTAAGTGGTATCCAGAGAGCGGCAAATGAGGTTTCAAATGGTGCTGAGCAGGTAGCTGCCAGCTCAAGTGATCTGGCGCAGGGCGCAACAGACCAGGCCGCCGTTGTGGAGGAGCTTACAGCCACACTTGCTTCTGTAGCGGATCAGGTAGCTGAGAATGCCGAGCATGCAAAGGAAATCAGCCAGAAGGTTGATGGACTCGGAACTGAGATTATGGATAGCAACGGACAGATGCATGAGATGGTTACATCCATGAATGAGATAAATGAGGCATCTCAGGAGATTGGTAAAATCATCGCAACAATCAATGAGATTGCATCACAGACAAACCTTCTTGCACTCAATGCTTCTATCGAGGCAGCCAGAGCAGGAGAGGCAGGAAAAGGCTTTGCAGTTGTAGCAGATCAGGTTACTGTACTTGCTGAGCAGAGTGCAAATGCTGCTAAGGAGTCAGCAGCTCTTATTGAGTCTTCAGTCAAGGCTGTTGAAAAAGGAATGGTTATTGCAGGTAAGACAGCATCACAGCTTGAGGAGGTTGCAGGCAATTCCAAGACTATCACAGATGAGGTTAATGGAATCGCAGAGACACTTGAGACACAGACAGATGCTATCAAGCAGATTAATAATGGTGTAGAGCAGATTAACGATGTAGTTCAGACCAACTCAGCTTCTTCGCAGGAGTGTGCAGCTGCAAGTCAGGAGATGAGCAGTGAGGCTGAGAGCTTAAATGAGCTTATACGTCATCTGAGAGTTGCTGAGCAGTAAGCATATTATATTGAATAGAATTATTGATGGTCACAATCAGGAGTGATTTGATGGTAACCGGATGTTACTGTTAAGACTGAGATGTGAAGCAGCAATATTAATATCCCCACGTTTATTTCCATGTATATGGCGAAAAACGTGGGGATATGTTATTATATGAGTATGACATTAAAAGATAGAATACCAAAAGAATTTTATAGCTTATTCCGCACGAAAAATATGGATGCATACATGCAGATAGTTGTTGCGTTATATGAGGAGAACAACGAGGTCTATGCATCACTGGGACTGACACGTGAGGAGTGTCAGATAATCATAGCGGATACCATATCAAAAACAGGCATTGTATGGCAGACTGATTATAATGAAGATGAGAGTGATAAAGATAGTGGCAGCATGGATAATCATGATGATTATAATCCTGATTCCGAAATTGATGTTATATATGACCAGGCCAGTTTCGCATACACCCTGACACCATCAGCTATATTGGGCAGGCTTATAAACTGGGGCTGGATCAGGAGTGATTTTGATGAAAAGCTCAACACATATGTGATTGCATTTCCTCAGTACAGCCAGATGTATGCTGAGCTATTTAAAAAGCTGCTTGTGGATGATGACAGCAGGGAGCGTGAGAGCATTTTGGCTGTTTACAGTGCGCTTTTCACATATTTTTCAGACCCGGAAAAAAATAATGATATTCTGAAAAATGCGTTGTATACGTCAAAAAATCTTGGTCAGCTTTTATCAAATATGCAGGATGGTATGAGGGCATATTTTGATGAGCTGTCACGTATGAAGGATTTTATAGGTATACAGAAGGTACTGATTAAGGAAATTAATAACAGTGATAGCAGACGTTATGCCATCCTTACAACCACGGATAGCTTTTATCGTTACAAGGAGGCTGTAAAGGAGCTTATAAGCAAAATTCTTAATCAGAACGATGACAGAAGGGCTGAGCTTGAGGGAATTCTTTCGCAGACTACACACGGTACGTTTGAGAGAAAACGCTATGAGTACAGCGTGGAGTACTGTGATAAGGCAAGTGAGCTTGTTTATAAGGTGGAGCATGAGTTTGACCTGATTGAGAGAAGGTACAACAAGCTTATTGAGCAGAAGACGATTTTTGCAAAGAGGGCGCTTGCAAGGATACACTATATCCTGCAGGAAGGCGCAGATGACGAGGATAATATAGTAAAGCTCATTAACCTGATAGATAAGAGTGATAAAACAGATGAGATACTTGGGGCTCTTCGAAACAGAATGAAGTTCACCAGACAGTTTTACAATGTAACGGACGACAGTTTTCCGGGAAGAAGAGAGAGAGGAAGAAGTGAGTTTGTTCCGTTTGTTATTGACGATGCTTCGGCAGGCGAAGATGATATGGCAGATTTTGTGCCAAAGCCATTGTATACCAAAAAGGAGCTTCAAAGCTTCAGAGATATAAATATGCGTGATGGCATGTTTGTGACAGATGAACAAACTGTGGAATCCATGGAGGATCTGGAAAAGCTTCTGTTTTTATGGCAGGAGGAGACCAATGAGCGCATGGGTGAGGATACGGTGAGTCTGGATGGAGAGATAACAAAGAGTGATGGTGTAAGCTACTCAAGGCTTGTAATATCCAAATCAAACGCTAAACGAGAAGCATAGAAAAGAGAGTAATATATGTTTGAATATATGGAAAATGTCTCGCCAAATGAGGCTGAAAATATCAAAAAAACTATTCAGGATCTGTTCAGGCAGACCTGTATTCTGCAAATGAAATGTGACCCTGTTACATTGATTCAGAGGGATAATCCAAGGTATCAGGTGTGCCTTAGAAACAGAGAGTTTATCGCAGATTATCTGGCGGTGCTTGACTGTGAGCTGGTTCACGACCAGCAGGAGCATCTTTTCAGAATAAAGGGTGATGGAGTCATACTTGAGAAGATGACTCTTCTGACTGCAAGGCTTGTCATTATAATGAAGATGATATACAGGGATAAAATCATGGGCGAGGGGCTTAATGCGACAACAACGAATCTGGCAGAGATTCGTGAGTATGGCAGAAATACCAATCTGATTACCAGAAAGCTCAATAATCAGGAATGGTCAGACGCTCTTTTGCTTATGAAAACACATCAGATGATTGAACTGCCGGGGGCTATTGCAAACCTGGAGGACAACACACCAATCTATATTTATGGCACAGTAAATATATTCTGCTCAGCCATGGATATAAATGAGCTTGTGCGCATGTACAGTGATGAGGTGGAGCTGATTAAGTATGATAACGAGTCGGCTGCAACACTTGAAGCTGCCGGATTGAATACAGAAGGCAGTTCTGTAAAGCATACCCATGAATTTGCCAAGAACAGTGAAATGGAGGAGTTACCAATTGAGTCAGTCTAAGAAGATATTTACCAGAATGTGTCTAAACAACTGGGGCGGAATAAATCACAAGGTTTTGCAATTTAATGAGTATGTCAATTTGTTCAGTGGTAAGAGTGGCTCGGGAAAATCAACCGTCATGGATGCGATTCAGGTAATCCTCTACGGCAGCTTCAGCCCCACGTTTTTGAACAAGGCTGCAGATGATGCAAAAAACAGGAGAAGTGTTCTGAGCTATTTGAGGGGTGAGCAGAAGGATGGCTCCGCAAATCGTGGCGACTGTGATTTTTGTTCGGTCATAGCGCTTGAGATAGAGGATACAGGCAGTCATACGTTTACATGTATAGGAATAGCATTTGAGGTACGAAAAAACGATTCTGAGATTAAGAGATTTGTGTACTTCAGTCATTCGGGCAGGATGCCGGAGCCTTCATATGTGACAGCGGACGGCTTTTGCTATTCAAATAATGATATTAAAAAGCTTGTAAATACTCGCTCACAGTCAGCTGACAGACGCGCCAGAGGGGATGTAAACCGTATTTACGCATCGAAGGAGGCATACCTTGGCACATTATATGATGTTATTTTAGGATATATTGACCCGAATCGTTTTATCACAATGGAAAAAAGTGCTATTGCACTCAGAATGACAAATGGAACAGGCCAGTTTATACGCGATTATATGTTTCCAAAGAGTGACTCGGGCACGATAGAGACTATCAGTGAGCAGCTTGATGCATACAGACAAATCAGGGAAAAAATAGAGGATATGCGCAAGCGTATTGAGCTTCTTAAGGAAATAAAGGAGTCGGGACAGGAACTGGTAAATATCCAAAGCGATATTGTCATGGCAGAGACAATGATCAGGTGCATAGATATCGAGGATATGCGTGCAAAGATTCAGGCAGCTGAGGATGATAAAAAGCGTATTGAAGAAGAACAGGACAGGCTTTCAGAAAAGGCAGAGGATATAGCCGGGCAGCAGGCAGATCTGCAACAGGAGTATATTCAGGTATGTGCGGATTTGAAATCGAGCGACTTAGGAAGCAAAAAGGATCAGCTTAGGGAGCTTGAGAAGAGAAGTCTCATGCTTACCGACAACAGCCGTCAGTGGATTAAAATCACAAACGGACTAAAGGCCTGGGATGAGGATGAGGTCATCACAGATTATGTGAGCAATGCAGTTTTAAACCTCATTGAAGAGATTGTGGATGGCGATGTCACAGAGGCAAAATGTCAGGAGCTTCATTTAAAGCTTGAGTCTATAAAGAAGGATATCGAGGATGAGCTCGAGGACAATACTTCGCAGAAAAATGAGATAACAAAGGAGCTTAAAGAGAAAAAACGTCTGGTTGATGATATGAAGAACAACCGCAAGTCGTACAGTGAGAGCCTGCGTTCGGCAAGAGCTGCGCTGCAGAGAGACTTAAGTGATAGATTTGGCGAGCCTGTGAAGGTACAGGTATTTGCGGATATGTTCGACGTACAGGACGAGGAATGGAAAAACGCTATAGAGGGACGTATGGGAAGGCTCAAGTTCTCGCTTATCACAGAGCCTCGTTATGCGCATACTGCAGCTGTTATTTTCAGGGATATGAAGCAGTTTGAGGATGTTGATCTCATCAATTCCAAGGCTATCATGGACAGTGAACCAAAGGCCATGGACGGTTCGCTTTATGAGGCTGTGGACACAAAGGAAAAATATGTGGATGTCTGCCTGAAAAGGTATCTTGGGCATATTATAAAGTGCCGGAGTGTTGACGAGCTCGAGCAGGTGAGAGATGGAGTTACACCGGACTGCTATTCATACAGCAACTTTATTTTCAGACATCTGAAGAAGCGCGATTATACTACAAATGCCTGCATCGGAGGCAGGGTATCCAAGGCAAGACTTGCCGAGTATGAGGCAGATGTGGAGAGACTTGAGAAGGAGCAGATACAGCTTGTGGGTATCATTTCAAGTCTCAAGGCGCAGAGAGATTTCGAGTGCTTAAAGGGAGAGCCGGAGTACTTTGTGGGGCTTTCGGAGGCAGCAGATGAGCTGAAAGAGGTCAATTCACAGAAAAATGAGCTCGAAGCTATTATCAAGACCATGGAGAATGGGCAGTACAAGGAGCTAAAGGAGAAAAAGAAGCTTCTTGAGAAAAACATTGATGCACTTAAGAGCGCTTTTTCACTGAATCAGCAGCAGATAAATGAAAAGATAAGCCAGCATGAGAAAATCATAGGTGCAAACGAACAGCGGAGAGCACAGCTGGAAGATATGTTACAGGGCTATGTTGCCAGGGAGGAGATTGAGAAGCAGGTGCAGGATATGCTGCAGCATAGCTCAGGAGCATCGGTCAAGAGCAAACAGCGTGAGAAGCTTATTGAGCTGCAAGGCGCAGACGGAAATGGTGGCAGGCAGCAGTCGTGTGTGGAGACGTTGCAGACTGCCCGCTACAGGTATATAAAGGAGTTTCCGTCAGGTCAGTTCAGCGGAGCCGAGAAGTCAAATAAGGCATATGAGGAGCTGCTGGAGAAGTACGAGAAGGATTATGAGCCGGAATATGAGAGTGAGTTTGAGGAGCAGTGCAAGGTGATTTACAAAAGTCTGAGAGAGAATGTCATCGGTACAATCCACGGTGATATCAAGGCTGCAAAGCGCCATGCCTATGAGATAAACAGGCTTCTTAGGGAGACTAATTTCTCAGACAGTACCTATCAGATTAAGATAGAGCCGGCAAAGAACGAAAACGGTCAGTTCTATGATATGCTTATGGCGGAAGAGCTGGACAGCAAAAATCCGGATAATGGCGGAATAGCTGGACAGATAAGCTTTGGTGAGGATGATTTTTATAAGAAATATGAGCAGAAAATTAAACTTTTGACAGACAAGTTCATGCCGCCAAGGGATGAGGATGAGCATCTGCGAATGCAGAAGCGCAAGGAAATGGAGCAGTATGCGGATTACCGCAATTATCTGTCATTCAGCATGTATGAGCAGGTAACGGACGAAAACGGTCGTGTCATCAGGGAAAACTTTGTAGATGACATGGCAGGACGTGATTCGGGTGGCGAAGGACAGAACCCTAAGTACGTTGCGCTTCTTGCGGGCTTTGCGATGCTTTATATGCAGCAGAGCAATCGTGATTCAAAGATTAAGCTGGTGCTTTTGGATGAGGCATTTTCCAAGATGGATCAGGAGCGAAGTGCGGTGTGTCTCAAGTATGCAAGGAAGATGGACTTGCAGCTGATTGTCTGTGTACCGGATGAACGTCTGCAGTCGCTTATCCGAAATGTGGACTGTGTATATGGCTTCAGGCGGCATAATAATCAGATTTCTATGATGCATATAGACAAGGGCGATTATCTGAAATTGATGGAGGGATAGATATGGCATATTATATAGCAGAAGGTGCCGTTGTTAAGGGTCAGGTGACAATGGCTGACGGAGCAAGCGTATGGTATAATGCAACTGTAAGAGGCGATTCAGAACCGATAGAAATAGGCAGAAATTCGAATATACAGGACAATGCAGTGGTACATGTGGACTTAAGCCACAGTGTCAGAATTGGTGACAATGTGACAATAGGACACAGCGCAATTGTTCACGGGTGTACTATAGGTGATAATACACTCATCGGCATGGGTGCCATCGTGCTAAATGGAGCAAGGATTGGTAAAAACTGCATAATAGGTGCGGGCGCTCTTGTCACCCAGGGCACCGATATTCCTGACGGAAGCCTCGCATTTGGTTCTCCGGCAAAGGTGATCAGGGCACTGACCGCTGATGAGATAGAGGAGAATCATCGCAATGCCATGCATTATGTGGAGATTGCGAGGGAGTCGCTGATTTAATATTGGACGGATTATTTACATAAACTTTGCAAATGGGTGGTAGCGGTTTTTACATAAAAAAAATAAAATCGTAGTCTGAGGCATACAAAACAGGAAAGGTATAATTTATGAAATCAAAAGAAGACAATACACAAAAGAAAACCAAAAAGCTCTCATCAAAGGAGCTCTCATGGGTATTATATGATGTGGGAAATTCCGCATACACACTGCTTGCGTGTGCGCTCATACCGATATGGTACAAAAGCCTTGCCGTTGGAGATGGTGCAGGGCAGATTTCATCTGACAGGGCAACCGCGTATTATGCGGTGGCAATAGCTGTGATGACAGTTGTATCAGCGCTTATCGGGCCTGTCTGTGGTGCGATAGCAGACCATATGCGCATCAAAAAGGCTATTTTTTCAACGACCGTAGTTGTTGGAGTGTCGGCATGCATACTTAATGGTTTTACACCTACATGGGTGCTGTTTCTTGTTATTTATGTGCTTACAAAGATATTTTACAATGCATCGCTGGTGTTTTATGACTCGATGCTTGTCGATGTGACGACAAAGGATAGAATGGACGAGGTGTCTTCCTACGGCTATGCCTGGGGATATCTGGGCTCGTGTGTGCCGTTTCTTGTTTCACTTGCAGCGTACATCTGTGGACCGGATATGCTTGGATACATATCAAACCGCCTGTCGATGATAATAGGCTTTGCAGTTACAGGAATCTGGTGGTTTGTTGTTACAATTCCATTGTTTAAGAGCTATAAACAGGTGAATTATGTATCGGATGCAGCAGACAAAGATATTCATAAGAATTTTGAAAATGATGCATTTATAAGAGACAATATCAAAGAGAAAAACAAAACAAACAAAAATCCGGGAGTCCTAAGACTTATAGCTGACGCATTTGCACAGATTTTTGGAACAATCAAAAAAATAGCTACAAAAGATAAAAAAGTAGGACTGTTTTTGGTTGCTTTTTTCCTTTACATAGATGGTGTAGGTACTATAATAGATAATTGCATAAACATAGGAACTGATTTAAAGCTCGATTCAGTGGGACAGGTAGTGTTTTTACTTTTTACACAGATAGTGGCATGCATCGGTTCACTTGTTTTTGGAAGACTGTCACAGACATACAAAACTACAACGCTTTTGTATGTCTGCATTGCGGGATATTTTGCAGTTTGTCTATATGCACTTACACTGCATGATCTGATTGGCTTTGGAATCATGGCATTTGGTGTGGGATGCTTCCAGGGCTCATTGCAGGCGCTGTCACGCTCATATTTTTCAAAGATTATTCCTCCTGAGAACTCAGGAGAGTACTTCGGAATCTATGATATTTTTGCAAAGGGAGCTTCATTTTTAGGCTCACTTGTCATCGCGTCAGTAAAGCTTGCAGGCGGCACGATAAATGTGGCGGTTGCAACTATGGCAATATTCTTTGCAGTGGGATTTGTATTTTTAAGGCTTGCAGACAGATATGATGCATCGAGGCATGAAAATAACTAAAATAAAAAGTAACGAAAGAAGGCTTAAAGCATGATAAACACAGAGGGAACAAAGGTCTGGGCACACAGAGGAGCATCCGGATATGCACCGGAGAACACACTTGAGGCATTCAAGAAGGCAGAAAAGATGAAGGCTGACGGCGTGGAGCTTGATGTGCAGCTCACAAAGGATGGGGAGCTTGTGGTCATACATGACGAGACCGTGGACAGAGTGAGTGGAGAGAAAGGCTTTGTAAAGGACTATACACTCAAGGAGTTAAAGCGCCTCAATGTGTCAAAGCACATGCCGTCCTATGACAAGAAGACTCGCATTCCAACACTCGATGAGGTGTTTGACCTGCTCAAAAACACAGAGATGACCATAAATATCGAGCTCAAAAACGGTATCGTACAGTACAAAAATCTGGAGAAAAAGGTACTGGCGCTCGTGGAAGAGTATGATATGCTTGACCGAATCTGGTGCTCATCATTCAATCACGAGTCGATTGTGCGCATGAAAAAGCTTTGCCCTGATATGAGGTGCGGTCTGCTTTTTTCTGACATTATAGTAAATCCGGCAGAGTATGCAAGCGAGCTTCATGTGGATGCGCTTCATCCGGCAACCTACCATATGCAGGATGAAAACTACATTGACAAGGCGCACGGAAGAGGACTTAGAGCTCATGTATGGACTGTAAATGAAAAGCATGAGATGAAGGCACTTGTCAAGGCAGAAGCAGATGCAATTATCACAAATTATCCGGATATTGCTGTTGAAATAGTTAAAAATGCCTAAAAGATATATAAAATGCACACAAAATTAATTTATGTAAAGCTGAGTAAAGAAATGTAAAGTTTTTACCATGATTTTACATAACTGCGTTTTGGACTTTACATTAGCTTGATACTATTAACTTGTTGAATAGTTATTGATTAATTTTAATAATTTATCATGCTAATGGAGAGATTAATTATGTTGAAAAAGAAATTACCAAAGAAAGCGGTCGTCATAGGAATGATGGCAACGATGATAACAGGCTGTTCACAAGAGGTACAAACTACCAATGTGGACGGCCTTAATTCATATAAAAATGCGTCAAAGAGGTGGTAATGCAGCTTGCTGCAAAGGAAACACTCAGATGTGCTGATATCGTTGAAGAAATGTTTGTAAATTTGCATGAATGTATTGACAAAAAAGGCAAAAATATCGAAAATGAACTTAAGAGTGCACGGACATTGCAGAAGCATTATGTGCTGTGCGGTATAGCGAGAATTGGAATATTATCAGATGATATCAACGGAGAGGTAAATATTGCATAGGGAAAGAGTTTTGAAGGCACTTGCGGGGCTGCTTGTCGGGGTGGAAAAAAAGCTTCATCTGGCAGACAGAAGGAGACGCCGTGAGGATAAACTGATAGAGCGGGCAAGGCTGCTTGAAATACAGCGGGCACAAAATAAAACGAACTTAAAAGACGCGGATGCGAATGGAAAAATATCATATAGAATAGGAGCATATATGCAGATGAAAAAACTGGAAGAAGTTTACACAAACAGGGAGCTGTCATGGTTACAGTTCAATGAGCGAGTATTAAATGAGGCGGGCAATCCAAGAGTACCGCTTGCAGAGAGACTGACCTTTGCATCAATTTACCAGACAAATCTGGATGAGTTTTTCATGGTAAGAGTAGGATCACTCATGATGCAGATGAATTCAAAGGAAAAGATTTTCGAGAACAAGACAAAGATGTCGAGTGAGGAGCAGGTATCGGCAATCCTTGACAGAGTATGCGAGCTTGAGAAGAAAAAAGCAAGGATTTACGAGCAGCTCATGGGTGAGCTTGAGCCAAAGGGCGTGCGCATAATCAATTTCAACAAGCTGTCAAAGGATGAGGGTGATTTACTGGAGGCATATTTTGATGCACACATTGCACCTTTCCTCTCACCAATGATTATAGGAAAGCAGCAGCCGTTCCCATTCCTTGCCAATAAACAGCTCTATGCGGTAGTGCTTTTAACCACGCAGAAGGGAAAGAAAAAGACAGGTATCGTGCCATGCTCAAACAGCGTATTCAAGCGTCTGATTGAGATACCTACAAGACCGGGCACATTTATGCTGTCAGAGGAACTTATTTTACACTTTGTATCAAAGCTCTATCCAAAGTATGTAATCCGTGAGAAATCAATCATGCGTGTGACACGTAATGCGGATATCGATGCGCAGAGCATGTATGATGAGGATATGGATTACCGTAACATGATGGAGGAGCTCATCAAGAGGAGAGTGCGTCTTGATCCTGTAAGAGTTGAGCTTTCAAGAAAAATCAACCGCAAGGCGATTGACGAACTCTCGAGCTTCCTTGAGATTGGCAAAAAGCATTTTATCAGTGTAAAAACACCGCTTGATATGTCATTCGTATTCCAGCTTCAGCACTATCTGCGAGACAAGCAGGAGCTTTTCTTTGAGAAGCGTACACCGCGTGACACACCTGAGCTTTCGCTTAAGGAGAGTATACTCGGTCAGGTTGAGAAAAAGGATGTGCTTCTTTCATATCCGTTTGAGAGCATGAAGCCGTTTATCAAGATGCTTAACGATGCAGCAGAGGATCCAGATGTGGTTTCCATCAAGATGACACTATACAGAGTGGCAGACAAGAGCCAGATTATCGATGCACTTATAGAGGCCGCAGAAAACGGCAAGGAGGTTATCGTGCTTGTCGAGCTCAGAGCGAGGTTTGATGAGGCTAACAACATAGAGATGTCACACCGCCTTGAGGACGCAGGCTGTCAGATACTTTACGGACTCGGTGATTACAAGGTCCACTCAAAGCTCTGCCTCATCACAAAGAAAAAGGGCGATGGCTTTGAGTACATCACTCAGATTGGTACAGGAAACTACAACGAGAAGACCTCGCGTCTTTATACAGATTTATCCCTCATCACTGCAAACCAGGAGATTGGAGCAGATGCATCAAGGGTGTTTATGGCACTTCAGAGAGGTGAGACTGTTTCGGACGGAGATGTAAAACATCTGCTTGTTGCCCCAAAATGCCTGCAGAATAAAATTGTTGACATGATTGATGAGCAGATTGCCAATAAGAATGCAGGAAAACCGGCATACATCGGAGTTAAGATTAACTCTCTCACTGATAAAGTGCTTATAGACAAGCTTATCGATGCATCACAGGCAGGCGTGAAGGTAGAGCTTATTGTCAGAGGAATCTGCTGTGTGAAGCCACAGGTTGAGGGCGCCACAGAAAACATCACTGTAATAAGTGTTGTAGGAAGATATCTTGAGCATTCACGTATATACAGATTTGGTGTGGGCGATGATGAGAAGATTTACATTGCGTCAGCAGATTTTATGACCAGAAATACAGTAAGACGTGTGGAGGTTGCAACACCTGTATACGATGCACATGCTAAGGACAAGATCCGCCATATCTTCGATACAATCATGACAGATGACGAGAAGGGCAAGGAGCTTTGCGCTGATGGTGAGTATGTGGACAGAAAGATAAACAGCACACCGATAGATTCGCAGGAGCAGTTCTTTGAGGAAGCATACAAAAATGCCGATAAGAGTGCGGACAATCAGTAAAATGAGGTAATTGCATAAAGATATGGAATATATCTTAAGCTTATTGGAGGAAAGATAGTATAATGGGAAAAAAAGAAGCAAAGACAAATGCAATAAGAATACTGGAAACAATGAAGATTCCATATGAGGCACGCACATACGAGTGCGATGACTTTGTGGATGCAGCTCAGATAGCAGACAAGCTGGGGCTTGACCACGCAGGCATGTACAAGACTATCACGACAGTCGGCAAAAGCGGTGGATACTATGTGTTTGTGGTACCGATAGATGACGAAATTGATTTCAAAAAAGCCGCAAAGGCAGCAGGTGAGAAGTCCATAGAAATGCTGCATCTAAAGGATTTGACAAAGGTTACAGGCTATATAAGGGGCGGCTGTACATCAATCGGAATGAAAAAACAGTATCCTACATTTATCCATGAGGCAGCTAAGGAGCAGGACAAAATCACGGTCAGCGGAGGCAGGCTTGGGCTTCAGATTACGCTGTCACCGGATGATTTGTGCAGGGCGGCAAAGGCAGAGTATGCAGATATTATAAAATAATTAAAATGAGAGTTCTTTTTCCTAGGCTTTTACACGTCAGTGTGTTATAATAAAGAAAGCTGGCGATTGCTAAGACAGACGGTTTGGCGAATAAACCTACAATGCAATCGTAATAATAGAACTAAAGCAGAGGAATAATAGAGATGGAAAAAATTATTTTAACAGGAGACAGACCAACAGGAAGACTCCATATAGGACATTACGTGGGCTCACTTCGCAGAAGAGTTGAGCTTCAGAATTCAGGAGAGTATGACAAAATATTTATCATGATTGCCGATGCACAGGCACTCACAGACAATTTTGACAACCCTGAGAAAATCAGACAGAATATCATAGAGGTGGCACTTGATTACCTCTCAGCGGGACTCGATCCGGCCAAGTCTACACTGTTTGTGCAGTCACAGATACCGGAGCTTACTGAGCTTACATTTTTCTACTCAAATCTCGTTACAGTATCGAGACTTCAGAGAAACCCTACAGTAAAGAACGAGATTAAGCTTAGAAATTTCGAGGCAAGTATACCGGTTGGCTTTTTCAATTATCCAATCAGTCAGGCAGCAGATATCACTGCCTTCAAGGCTACAACTGTTCCGGTTGGAGAGGACCAGCTCCCAATGATAGAGCAGACCAGGGAGATTGTCAGAAAGTTTAATTCTATCTATGATGAGGTGCTCGTTGAGCCGGATGTGCTTTTACCTGAGAATGAGGCATGCTGCAGACTTCCGGGTACAGACGGTGGACAGAAGATGAGCAAATCATTAGGCAACTGTATCTATCTGGCAGATACAGAGGCAGATGTAAAGAAGAAAATCATGAGCATGTATACAGATCCGACTCATATCCAGATTTCAGATCCGGGACATGTGGAGGGCAATACAGTATTCACATATCTTGATGCTTTCTCTAAGCCGGGACATTTTGAGGAGTATCTGCCGGAGTATGCTAACCTTCAGGAGCTTAAGGATCACTATACAAGGGGCGGTCTTGGCGATGTGAAGATTAAGAAATTCCTCAACAACATCATGCAGGAGGAGCTTTCACCTATCCGCGCAAGAAGAGCAGAGTATGAGAAGGATATTCCGGCTGTATATGAGATACTAAGGAAGGGCAGCGAGACAGCAAGAGAGGCTGCAGCACAGACAATGGCAGAGGTTAAGCGCGCCATGAGGATAAATTACTTTGAGGATGCAGAGCTTATAAAGAGCCAGAGTCAGAAATACGCGGAGAAGTAATATCTTTTATTTCAAAGACAATACGTTAGTGATGTCAAAATATTTTGTGGCATTATGTGTGTCATAAAAGCCACGGGGAGGCACCATGGTCAAGTTTTACAGGACAGATGACAAATTAATACATGAGCTGGATACGCTGCAGGGAGGTACCTGGATACAGATGGTCAACCCTTCTGTAGCAGAGGGACAGATGGTAGCGGATGAACTGAATGTTGATATTGAGGACGTACTTGCAGCACTCGATGAGGAGGAGAGCTCCCGTATAGAGCTGCAGGATGGGTATACGTTGATTCTTGTGGATATACCTTCGATAGAGACTAGGCATGACAAGGAGTCATATACCACAATCCCGCTTGGCATCATACTTACAGATGATGAGATAGTGACAGTCTGTACAGAGGATACACCGGTGCTTCAGGTATTTTTAAATAACCGTGTAAAGGAATTTTCCACCAAGAAAAAGATGCGCTTTGTATACCAGATTCTTTACAGGATATCTGTACTGTATCAGAATGATCTGCGCATCATAGACAAGATGCGTACTGAGATTGAGGAGAGAGTCGGAGAGGATACAGAGGAGGACGATTTGATCGCGCTTCACGAGCTGGAATCCACACTCGTATACTTTGCCACATCGCTTCGTGCCAATGGAGTTGTGTTAGAGAGACTGACCAGATACAAGCGCCTTGAGCAGTATCCGGAGGACAAGGAGCTTCTCGGAGACGTGATTGTCGAAAATAAGCAGGCTATTGAGATGACGGGAATTTACAGGGACATCATAAATGGTACCAGAGAGCTTATGAGCACGGTCATTGACAACAGGCTTAACAATGTCATGAAGTCGCTCACAATCATCACACTTATCATGGCTATTCCGACGGTTATCTCAGGAATCTATGGCATGAATGTCAGCTCAAAGTGGGTACCGCTTGCAACGACAGCACACGGATTTATGATTATAATAGGTGTTATGGTTGTCATATGTGTGCTGATACTGATTTTATTGAAGAAAAAGAGAATATTGTAATATATTGCGTATTCATTAAAATGCCGCAGTGTTTCATAGAAAATAATGAAATACTGCGGCTGATTTTATTTTAGAACTGATTAGCAGATACTTTCAAAGCGTCCGCTTGCACCACAAGGCAGCACGAGTCCGTTTGAAGAAACCGGAAGACCGATTTCGCTTGCGGTTACCTTACCATCAAACTTTTTAAGTGCAGTGCTTATCATATAGGTGAGCACTGCAGGCTGCAAGCCAGTCGTATAGGAATTAATAAGGAAGAAAAGCGGCTTGTCGGTAAGGAGCTTTGCACAAAGCTGCACAAGCGGATATACGCTTTCCTCAATTTTCCAAATTTCACCCTTAGGACCTCTGCCGTATGACGGCGGATCCATTATGATGGCATCGTAATGATTGCCACGGCGGATTTCACGCTCAACAAACTTCACACAGTCATCCACAAGCCATCTGATAGGTGCGTCACCAAGACCGCTGCTTGCAGCGTTTTCCTTAGCCCATGTGACCATGCCCTTTGAAGCATCCACATGTGTGACAGCGGCGCCTGCGGCAGCGGCAGCAAGAGTGGCACCTCCGGTGTATGCAAAGAGATTTAATACCTTTACATCACGACCACTTTTTTTGGCATCGTAAATCTTCTTTGAAAACCAGTCCCAATTGGCAGCCTGCTCAGGAAACAGACCGGTGTGCTTGAAGCTGAATGGTTTTAAGTGAAATGTGAGCTCTTTATTAATAGGAAGAGAGTAGTTTATGGTCCACTCCTGCGGCAGATCAAAAAACTCCCATTCACCACCGCCTTTCTTGCTTCTATGATAGTGACCGTTAAGCTTTTTCCAGTTCTTATTAGTCTTTGGAGTGTCCCAAATTACCTGAGGATCGGGACGCAGCAAAATATATTTAGACCAACGCTCAAGTTTTTCACCGCATGAGCAGTCAATAACCTCGTAATCCTTCCATCTATCTGCTAACCACATATGTTTATATTCCTTTCTTATCTGCGTGTAAAAATAAACTACACGTTGCTTACATTTAATCGTGTTTCTTCTATAATAATATACGTGCAAAAGTGTAATTTTTCAATGGAATATTACCCGAAATAAAAAAATAAATTTTTTTTGAAAAAAGTATTGCAATTATTGTAAACGTCATGTATAATATCACTTGCTGTGGCATGATAGCTATGAAGTTTGAAGTTACTGTCCATGAGACAGAGAATTCGGCGGAGCGAATGTCAAGTTAGGAAACTGACGGCAAGTCACTGTACAGAACAGATATGGTCTACAAAATGTAGAAACAACGTGTGAAAGTCCACAGGACACACACGGAGATGTGTACAGTCACCGCTTGTCGTACTGAAGTTAAAAGTGCGAAAAGGAGGCGACTTTTTTTATGGCAAGTCAAGTAATGAGAATTACTCTCAAGGCGTATGATCACGAGTTAGTAGATTCAAGCGCAAAGAAAATCATCGAGACTGTAAAGAAGAATGGATCACAGGTGAGCGGACCGGTACCTCTTCCAACAAAGAAGGAAGTAGTTACAATTCTTAGAGCTACTCACAAGTACAAGGATTCTCGTGAACAGTTCGAGCAGAGAACTCATAAGAGACTTATCGATATCATCAATCCAACACAGAAGACAACAGAGTCTTTATCAAGGATTGAAATGCCAGCTGGTGTTTACATTGATATCAAAATGAAGCAGAAATAAGCTTCAACAATTAATTAGTATATCCCCGAATGGTTTATATAGAAGATACAGTGCGAAAGCATAACGATCTAGTAGGCTGCTCTAGGATGAACGGTTCCGCTACTTGTTCCGGCTAATTCTTCGCGGGCTGGGTTGACAGGCAAGAGGCGTTCCGCTGTAGAAAACAGGAGGTAAAGAAATGAAGAAAGCGATTTTAGCAACAAAAATCGGTATGACACAGATCTTCAATGCAGATGGTGTATTAGTACCTGTAACTGTATTAGAGGCTGGTCCATGTGTTGTAACACAGATCAAAACTGTTGAGAATGACGGTTACAGCGCAGTTCAGGTTGGTTTCGGCGACAAGAAAGAGAAAGTCGTTGAGAAGGATGCCAACGGTAAAAAGAGCGTAGCACACAGACATGGTGTTAACAAGGCTCAGATGGGACACTTCAAAAAAGCAGGTGTTTCAGGAAAGAGATTCGTTCGCGAGTTCAAATTCGAAAACGCAGATGAGTACAATTTAGCAGATGAGATCAAGGCTGACATCTTCGCAGAGGGTGACAAGGTTGATGTAACTGCTATTTCAAAAGGTAAAGGTTTCCAGGGTGCTATCAAGAGATTAGGTCAGCACAGAGGACCAATGGCTCATGGTTCTAAATTCCATCGTCATCAGGGTTCTAACGGTGCTTGTTCTTCACCAAGTAAGGTATTCAAGGGAAAAGGAATGCCTGGACACATGGGTAGCGTAAAGGTTACAACTCAGAATCTTGAGGTTGTAAGAGTTGACGCCGACAAGAACTTACTGTTAATCAAGGGCGCAGTTCCAGGAGCTAAGAAAGCTCTCATTACAGTAAAAGAGACTACAAAA